>AUXO012321121.1_pt1 | contig 17661 bp, 14 predicted proteins | sample 768731 | NCBI WGS metagenome assembly AUXO01 (sample SAMN02715735, study PRJNA202380) | gut metagenome | biome: sheep rumen | host: Ovis aries | place: New Zealand: Palmerston North
TGTGTTTTTCATAGTATTAGATTTAAGGTTAACAAAGGTTGGGTCTCAGCGGAGACCCTTTTTTTTGCTCCTAACCAAATCGGATTGCTAATTTAGAAAAGAAAATGATGAAGAAATATATTCTCTCTCTATGGGTAATGATGGTTTACCTTTGTCCTATGCAGCTCTTTGCTCAGTACAATGGCTACAAGGATTGGCCCAACTATGAGCGTCAGCTTTCAGGGCAGGTCTTGTTGACTGACGAGTGTGCTCTTATTGCCGAGAGGGTCCTGGACTTCCAACTTTCTACGGGGGCATGGCCGAAGAATATTTATTATCCCCAACTGGAGGAGGGTAAAGTCTCTGCTGTACGTAAGGCAAATTCTGATGATACTTTTAGTACGTTAGAGAATAGATCAACCTTGACTGAAATCCATTTTCTTTCTAACATGTATTTGGCTACGGACCAGCGTCGGTTCCGGAAGGCTGCAGAAGAGGGTATTGAATATGTGCTTCGAAGCCAATATCCTAATGGGGGTTGGCCACTTTGCTCTCCAGCTAAGGATGATAAGGATGCTCAGATAGCCTTTGCTGGTGATGTCATGGTGAATGTTCTTCTGTTCTTGAACGATATTGTGGAAAAGAAAGAACCGTATTCTTATCTTTCCGACGACTATAGGAACCGTGCCCGGGAAGCTTTTACAAAAGGTATTGCTTGTATCTTGAATGCACAGGTAAGGCAGAATGGGCAGCCTACAGTGTGGTGTGCACAACATGACCATGAAACATTGGCTCCATGTAGCGGTGATGCAAATGAACCACCTTCTCTTAGTGGAAAGGAATCCTCTTCCATCGTTTTATTGCTCATGGGTATTCAGGACCCTGATGCTTTCATTGTTGAGGCTATAGAAGGGGCCGTGCAGTGGTTTAAGAATGTGGCTATCAAAGGGCAGAAACGAGAGAATTATATCAACAAGCAGGGGAAGCGTGATTTCAGGTTGGTAAAGGATCCTCATGCTGCAGATATGTGGGCTCGTTTCTATACCTTAGACGACAATCGTCCGTTCTATACGGATACGGAAGGGGAAATAAAGTATTCTTATGAAGAGCTAACCCGTGAACGACGTACTGGGGTCATTTGGTTCAGTAATGAACCTTCCAAGGTGCTCCGTCGGTATGAGCGGTGGAAGGCTAGACTACAGAAATAACCGTAAGAAGATGGTCCTGGACTTGGAATTTTATCTCTAAGCCGGCGAAGCCCATTCCGTAAATGCGGTTGGGGTCATTCTGATAGTGAGGTCGAGGGTCTGCTGCCAGAACATGGAGCAGGGCCTCTCTTTTATTTTCAGGGATGCGCTCCAATAAATGTGGAGGAACTGCTATCTCCAGTTCTGCTGGGTTCAGACTATCTGTAAAGCCGCCAGTAGCTTCGGGGTGCGAGTCCGTGTAAGGAAGGTAGGGTTTGATGTCATAGATAGGGGTGCCATCCATCAGATCTGCACCAGAGACGTAAAGTATGGGGCCTTCAGGGGTATCTAAATCTACCCTCAGCAAGCGGACGGAAGATAATCCTATGGGGTTAGGACGAAAAGGGGAACGGGTGGCAAAGACTCCCATTCGCATGTTTCCTCCCAGGCGAGGGGGGCGCACGGTGGGACTCCATTCTTCTCGAATTGCCTCGGAAAAGCACCACAGTATCCAGATATGGCTGAAGTTCTCCAGCCCTCGGAATGCCTCTGCCACACGATACTCCGGCTCAAAAATTATTTTTGCCGTTAACTCAGGTACTACTCCGCTTTGCCGGGGGACACCAAATTTGGTGTGGAAGTCGGTTTTTATGTGGGCTATCACCTTCATTCTTTCTTGCGTATGATGGTCAGTCCGTCTCTAAGGGGGAGGATGACCTTTTCCACTCGGGTGTCTTTAGCCAGATAGTCGTTGAAGGCCATGATTCCTTTCGTTTGTGCATCTTTGGGGGTGGGTTCTTCTATGACATGTCCATCCCATAATGTATTGTCGGCCAGCATATAGCCACCGGGACGAATATGCTGGAGCACCATTTCGTAATACTCCTTATAGAGCCTTTTGTCGCCATCCACAAATGCCATGTCGAAGGTGACGTTCAGGGTAGGGACTATATCCAGTGCATTGCCTATGAGGAAGTGTATCTGGTCTTTGTAGGGGGAATTTTCAAACCAGGGGCGGGTGAAATCTTCCTGCTCATCGTTAATCTCTATCGTATAGAGTTGTCCTCCGGGTTTTAGTCCTTCTGCCAGGCAAAGTCCGGAATACCCGCTATAGGTCCCTATCTCCAGAATGTTGGTAGGGTCTATCATTTTTACGAACATTTTCAGCAGACGTCCTTGCAGGTGTCCGCTGGCCATACGGGGGTAGAGAAGCTTCAGGTGAGTTTGCCGGTAAAGCTTCTTCAGGTAGTCGCTTTCTGGGTCTATGTGCTCCAGAATGTATTGGTCCAGTCGTTCCGTTTCTGTCATTTCTTGCTTCCCCTAAATGCCTCTAGTGCCAGTCGGTAGGAATCTAGTCCGAAGCCGCAGATTACTCCCTTGCAAGCACAGGATATCATGCTCTTGTGACGGAACTCTTCACGCTGATGCACGTTGGAGATGTGTACTTCAATTACAGGCGACTTTACCGCACGGATGGCATCCTGCAGGGCGATGGAGGTATGTGTATAGGCTCCTGCATTCAGAATAATACCGTCATAGCTGAAGCCTACTTCGTGTATCTTGTCTATCAGAAAGCCTTCCACGTTGCTTTGGTAATACTCCAGTTCTTCTTCCGGGTATAGGTCCTTCAGTTCAGCAAAATAATCTTCGAAGCTGCGTGCTCCGTAGATGCCTGGCTCCCGACGGCCCAGCAGGTTGATGTTGGGGCCGTTAATGATAAGAATCTTCATAGGCGAATGAGAAAAAATATTTATCTTTGCATGCAAAGTTAGAAAAAAATGACGATTGAAGAAAAAATATCTCCTATTCTTATGCGGTATAAGGCATACTTGCGGCTGGAGAGGGGATATTCCGGAAATACACTGGATGCTTATCTCTCCGACTTAAGTAAGCTCTTGAAGTATTTTGAGGGTGAGGGTATTGACCCCATTCATGCCACCTTGCAGGATCTGGAGCACTTTTCTGCGGGGCTGGCCGACATTGGTATCCATGAGCGTTCTCAGGCTCGTATCCTTTCTGGGGTGCGTTCGTTCTATCGTTTCCTGGAATTGGAGAAGGAAATTCGTCAGTCTCCTGCTGAATTGCTGGAGTCACCGCAGATAGGGGTACACCTTCCCGATGTGCTTTCCGTGGAGGAGATAGATACCTTGATAGGTGCCATAGACCGTACCAAACAGGAGGGGCAGCGAAATAGGGCTATTTTGGAAACACTCTATAGCTGTGGATTGCGTGTCAGCGAACTTTGTAACCTGAAGATGTCCGACTTGTTCCTGGAGGAGGGGTTCATCAAGGTGGAAGGGAAGGGTAGCAAGCAGCGGCTGGTTCCCATTTCTCCCCGGGCCATCAAGGAACTGGAACTGTATTTCACACAGCGTAACCAGATCCAGATTAAACGGGGGGAAGAGGATTTCGTCTTTCTCAGTTTCCGTAGGGGGACGCACATCGGTAGAATCATGGTCTTTCACTTTATCAAGGAACTTTGTGAGGCCACGGGCATCCGTAAGACGGTCAGCCCTCATACGTTCCGGCATTCTTTTGCTACTCATCTGCTGGAGGGGGGAGCGAACCTGCGTGCCATCCAAGCCATGCTGGGGCATGAGAGCATTGCCACCACGGAAATTTATACCCATATAGACCGAAGTCGGCTCCGTGAGGAGATTCTGCTTCATCATCCTCGCAACATTAAGTACTTCCAGGAGCATCAAAAAGATACTAAAATACCTTAAAATGCGGGGTGCTTTTCTACAGGGAGGGCCTACTTTTAGTATATTTGCATATTGTATGAGTAGAAAAACAAATTTAATAACATCTATTATAATGAAAAAAGAATTAAGTTTTATCGTTTCTTTGGCAATGGTTGCAGCACTCAGCTCTTGCAGCAGCAAATTGGGTGCATTATCTGCCGATAATTTTATGGTAACTCCAAATCCATTGGAGGCTCATGCTGGACAGGTTCCTGCTACTATCACTGGTAGCTTCCCTGAAAAGTACATGAAGAAGAAAGCTGTGGTAACCGTTACTCCAGTCTTGAAGTTCAATGGTAAGCAGGTGGCAGGTCAGTCAGCTACTTTCCAGGGCGAGAAGGTACAGGGTAACAACCAAACTTTTTCTTATAAGGTAGGTGGCCGCTATACCATGCGTACTGCATATCCTTACCAGGATGAAATGGAGAAATCTGAATTGTGGCTCCAGTTCAATGCTAAAGTGGGCAAGAAGACTGTAGCTGTTCCTGAGGTAAAGGTGGCTGACGGTGTCATCGCTACTTCTGAACTGGTGAAGCGTACTTTGGCTTCTGCTACTCCTAGCTATGGTCTGGATGCTTTCCAGCACACCATCCAGCAGAAGCAGACCGCTACCATCCAGTTCCTCTTGGGACAGGCTAATCTGCGTGCCAGCGAGCTGAACAAGGATAACATCAAGGAATTTGTAGCTAAATTGGCTGAAATCCAGGGTAACCCTGAAGGTAATGTGCTGAACAACATTGAGGTTTCTGCCTATGCTTCTCCTGATGGTAGATATGAACTGAACGAGCGTCTGGCCAACAAGCGTGAGTCTGTTTCTACCAACTATGTGAACAAGCAGCTGAAGAAGACTAAGCTGGAGACTAACGTGGACAGCAAGTATACTGCAGAGGACTGGGAAGGCTTCCAGGAACTGGTAGGTGAATCTAGCATCCAGGATAAGGACCTGATTCTCCGTGTGCTTTCTATGTACCAGGATCCAGAGGAGCGTGAACGTGAAATCCGTAATATCGCTACTGTATATAAGGATTTGGCTGATGGTATCCTTCCACAGTTGCGTCGTGCACGTTTGACTGCCAACTATGAAATCATCGGTCGTAGCGATGACGAAATCGTTGCACAGCTGAAGGCTGATCCTTCTAAGCTGAGCGTAGAGGAACTTCTCTATGGTGCTACCATCGTAGACTCTAACAAGGATAAGGAAGCATTCTATACCGCTGCTACCAAGCAGTATCCTCGTGATGCACGTGCATTCAACAACCTTGGTGCACTGGCTTATCAGAACGGAAACCTTGACACTGCAGCAAACTATTTCACTCAGGCACAAAGAGTTTCTGCAAATTCTGCTGAGGCTAACGCTAACCTGGGTCTTATCTCTCTGGTTAATGGCAAGAAGGATGAAGCTGCTCAGTACTTGAGCAAGGGTGGTAATGCCAACAATGTAAACGAGGCTCTGGGTGCTCTCTACCTGTCACAGGGTCAGTACAGCCAGGCTGCTCAGACTTTGAAGGGTACCAACTCTAACACTCAGGCATTGGCTGAAATTCTGAATAAAGATTATACTAGCGCTGCTGCTACCCTGACTTCCATCAAGAAGCAGGATGCTATTACAAACTACCTGAAAGCTATCGTCAGTGCACGTACCAATGACAGCCAGGGTGTAAGCACTTACCTGCGTAATGCTATCAGCCAGGACAGCACACTTAGAAACTATGCTAAGAACGACTTGGAGTTTGCTAAGTTTGCCAGTGTAGTCAATGGTCTCTAATTTACAGTGAAAAGACTTTTTTACATAACAATTATCCTGCTGACCGGAATGGTGATTTTCTCCTGTTCCGGCCAGCAGGAAAAGTTTTCAGTCAGGGGAGAGTTCACTGGCTTGAATGACCTGGAGCTTTATTTCTGGACACCAGAGGGTGGTCATGGGAAGGTGGATACCGTCTATGTCCGTAACGGTAGGTTTGCCTATGAGAGTCCGCAGTCTGCCCCAGGGTGGTACACCATGCTTTTCCAGAACATGAGTGAGCAGGTCATCTTTGCTGAACCCGGACTTGATGTGGAGATAGAAGCCGATGCCACCCACTTGCGGGATATGAAGATAAAGGGGGGCAAGGCCAATAAGCTCATGACGAAGTTCCGGGAGCAAATAGGGTCCGATGCCTCCATCCAGACCATCATCGATAATGCACGGGAATTTATTGAGAAAAATCCGGAGAGTATTGTCAGTGTGTACCTCTTTGAGAAGTATTTCCTCCAGCGTAAGGAATCCGACATGAAGCAGATTTCACAGTTGCTGGACATCTTGGTTAAGGCACAGCCAGACCGGACCCGGCTCATCGGTATCCAGAACCGTCTTGAAGGAAGGCAGAAGATGAATGTGGGTGTCCCGGCTCCCGATTTCCATGTGCGGGATATGCAGGGAGTGGAGCGCGACCTTGCCTCCTATAAGGACAGTACCTTGCTGCTTTGTTTCTGGGCCAACTGGCACATGGATTCCCGCGATGACCTCCGACCTATGCATAAGGAGCATAAGGGACTGGAAAAGAAGGTCTCCATCCTCACCGTTTCATTGGACCTGATGAAGGTTTCCTGGCGCACTTTCTTACGTATAGATTCCGTACCTGGCAACCACGTCTGTGACCTTCAGGCTTGGGAAAGTCCTATCGTAAAGGCATACGGAATCAATGAACTTCCCACCTATATTCTAGTGAAGGATGGGAAAATCATTGCCAGGGAAAATTCCTTGAAGGAAATAGAGGGTAAAATCAACTAAGTTTCTTGGTCATGGTAAGTACGTTGTACCCGTCGGCTGTACGCTGATAGGACACGTCGTCCATGTATTCCTTTATCAGGTAGATGCCCAGTCCACCTATTTTCCGTTCTTCCACGCTAAGTTTGGTATCCACCTGTGGAGCCTGGGTGGTGGGGTCGAACGGTGTACCAGCATCTTTTACTTGGGCAGTAAGTATATCGTCTTCTTTGGAGATGGAGACTTGGAAGATGTGAGCTTCCTTCCTGGGGTATGCATAAAGAATCACGTTGGTCACAGCCTCTTCCAGCACCAGGTTCAGCTTGAAAATAAGGCTGTTGTCCAGTGCCAGTTCCTCACAGACCTGCTCTACAAACACGGCCAGCTCAGGTATAGCTTCCAGGTTATTTGATAGAATTATCTGTTTCTTCATGCTTATTCCTAGGTAAAACTATGCAAATTAAATTCTTTTTAAGAAGAAAAACAAAAAAAATTGTCATGATTATTCATTGAAAACATTAAATTTGCAAATGTTATTCTAGTATTGTCCATGGAACATACACTTTTTTTAGGTTTGAATATCTATGCTTGGATTACCATCTTCTTGCTGGTTTTCAAGATAGTTATGCTCATTACCGGAAAGTTGTCTTCTGATATTGTGGGCTTTATCATCGTGGCTGTGCTGCTTCTCACCGGTACTTTGTCGGAGCAGGATGGCCTGGCAGGGTTCAGCACCACGTCGGTCATCACTTTGGGTGTATTGTTCATCGTCATTACGGGATTGGTCCATTCCGGTGTGACGCATATCGTGGAGCGTCGTATCCTGGGAAAACCTAAGACGGCATTCTCTGCCTTGGCTCATCTCATGTTCCCTGTGGCTAGCCTCAGCGCCATTTTTAATAATGCAGCTGTGGTGGCTTTGTTCATCAACATTGTGAAGCTGTGGGCTAAGCGTATCAAGATCTCTCCTTCCAAGCTGCTCCTTCCCATGAGCTATGCGGCTACCTTGGGAGGTGCCTGTACGTTGGTGGGGTCTACGTCCAACTTGATTATTGCGGGTCTTTATGAGGATCAGATGGGGGAGCCTCTTCACTTCTTTGCTCCGTTTTTCCCTGCCTTCTGCTGCCTTATGGTCTGCACTACCATAGTGATTCTCTATCGCAAGCACTTGCCAGATCGTAAGGCACCAGAGGAAGCCTTCGAGAGTCGTGCCGAATACACCGTAGAGCTCATGGTACCTACGGAGAACGAGCTGGTGGGAAATACTATCGAGCAGTCCGGACTGGCCAATGTGAACGGTGGTCACCTGATTGAGATCGTGCGGTTCGACCGTGAGATTATTTCTCCAGTGCCTGCCGATGAGTTCATCCTGGGTGGTGACCACTTGGTGTATTCCGGTAAGATTAATTCCATCCTGGAGCTTCGTGAGACCTATGGGCTGGTCAATGCTACCCATCATGTGTACAACGTGAATGAAATTTCCAAGAACCGTAGGCTCCAGACCGGTACGGTGGCTCCTAATAGCCCGTTTGTGGGGCACAGAATGGTGGACTTGAACTTCGAGGATGAGAACGATGTGGTACTGGTAGCGGTAGCTCGTGAAGGTGAACGTATCCAGGGCATCCCTCGTGAAATAGTCTTGCGTGCGGGCGATACCTTGCTGTTGGAGGGTGAGAAGTTGAAACCGGAGCACTTCATGGATACCCTGTTGTTCTTCGATTCCATTGCCCTTCCTCAAGAAGGAAACAGAACCATCATTGCCTCCCTCATCGTGGGCTGTATGGTGCTGCTCACCGCTTTCAATGTCATGTCCTTGCTGAAGGCTTGCTTGCTGGCAGCCTTGGCCATGATGGCTACGGGTTGCTGCTCTGCACAGCAGGTACGTCAGGGGTTGAACTGGAAGCTGCTCATGGTCTTTGTGGGTTCCTATTGCATGGGTTTGGCCATTTCCGTTACGGGCATTGCCGACTTGCTAGCTTCTGGGGTAGCCCAACTCTGTGGTTCCAATGCTTTCGTTGCCTTGGTGCTCATTTGCACCTTCGGATGCTTTGTCACGGAGTTCCTTTCCAATGCCTCTGCCGGAGCCTTGCTGGCACCGGTGGCACTGAAGACGGCCATTTCACTGGGGTGTAATCCCATTGCCTTTTGTGTGGGGCTCATGCTTTCCGTCACTTGCGGACTGGCCAGCCCTGTGGGTAGTGAGACCAACCTGCTCATCTATGGTCCTGGTGGTTTCAAGTTCATGGACTTCATCAAGTTCGGTTTCCCCATGAACCTCATCATGCTCATCACCAACATAACCGTCATTTCTATATTCTACCTATGATATATATATAAGGTATAAGGACAAAAGAAACCGCCAGCTTTCCGTGAGAGGAGAGCCGGCGGTTTTCTATTTCAAATCAAATCACTTATTCAAATTTGAAAAGCTGGGTGAAACCAGTAATCTTGAACACCTGCATAATTTCGTCATTGGCGCCCTTGATGATGGCATCACCACCCTCTACCATAGTTTTCTTGCGGAGAGCTAGCAGGCAACGCAAGCCGGAACTACTGATGAACTCCAGGTCTGTACAGTCCAAAATAATATGTTTGTCTGCATTTTCCATTAGTGGGTTCATGTCCTTGCTGAACTGCATAGCTGCCAGGGTATCCAGGCGTCCCTTCAAGATACCGGTCAGTACATCTCCTTCATTTATAATTTCCAAATTCATCGTTGCATTATATTTTCCGCAAAAGTAATAAAAAGTTTCTACATCCCACTCAAAATCTGGTATTTTTTAAAAATTATATTGAATTTTCCCGATGATGCTCCGCCCTTGCTGCGGTACCGGAACTCTCAGAATACCGCCTACTCCGTATTCCCGGTTCAGCAGGTTACGGATGTCCAGGGCGAACCTAAATCCCTTCCAGGCCCAGTCGGCACCTATGTCGGTCACATAGTAGGAGCCTTGGTGTAGCACCTGGGTATTAGGATTGTTGATGACTAGAATGGCCACTAGGTTGTTGGTCAGGAACCATTGGCTGCCCCTGAACCTCAGGTCGCCGTGTATCCAGATTTCACCCAGGTCATCGTGTGCCATTACTTGGTGGGCCACATTCAGGTTTGCCATGAACCTTGGGATGTTGCAGATGGTGTGCTTGGTCCCTTCGGGAGAGGCATAGCCCTCCACCTTCGATGGGTGCTGGTAGGTGAAGTTCAGGTTCACCCGTGTCTTCGGCCTTTGCAGTTTGATGATTTGCTCTACACCAGCCATTTCCACCCTACCGGAGTTTACCATGGCGTATTTGTCGGTATCTCCCGTCCGCTCATCCATCATGTTGGTCACGCTGTAGAACACCAGGTCGGTGGCATTGTTGAAAAACAGGTTGGTCTCTGCGGTTATCAGGTCCTTGAACAGGTTGTATTCCACATCCAGCTGGTAGGAATCCATGCGCTGTGGGGTCATTTCCGGTCCACCGCCGAATATCTGGAAGGTGCTGGCACGGTACAGGTACGGTGCATCCACGAAGGAGTGGGAGTAGGCCATACGCACGTTCACGTCCTTTCTAGGTAGCCAAATGACGGACATTCTAGGGGAGAGGTTCGAGGTCTCTGTGTCGCCCAGCCTGAACTTCTTGTCGTATCGCAGACCCAGGTTCACGATGAACTTATTGGAGAAGTGGTGCTTCAGCTGGGCAAAGGCAGCATACGTCTTCTCGTTGTGGTGTGCCAGTAACTGGTTACTGCCTATCTCAGGAAGCAACCCCCAATAATCTCCCAGACCGTAGCTACTGCTGGTCACGTTGAAGTACTCCGCATGCAGACCGCCCATCAGCGTACCGTACTGCGCTTTCTGGTTGCCGTAGTTTATTCCTCCTTGCAGGATTCCTCCCATCGTGTAGTCTTCCCATGCCATGGTTTGGAACACACCTGTGGTCATTGCAGGGAAGTCGTAGAAGCCCAGGCCCTCCAGGAGTACTTCCGACAAGTTTTCTTCCAGCTCGTCGCCTATCGCATTATAGAAAGAGGTACTCTCGCTGTTCACGTAGAACTGTCCGGTGAAGAACTTGTTTCCCCACGACTTATCATAGCTGATGGAGCCTCTGATGGAGGTACGGCTGGTACCTGGTGCGTTACTGTTATACTTGGAGTATTTGTCGTAGTCGTATTTATCATCCACCTGCAGCACGTTGGTATAGGGCACCAGCTTGGAATGTTGCAAGTTGAACTGCACGGTGATGTCCTTCCACTGTCCCCTCATACCTATGTCGAAGGCTGGTTTATTGTTGTATCCACCTCGGTACAGTCCTTTTTTGTCCTTTTGTCCTTTAGACTGATAGAAGCTGGCCCAGGCCATCACATCGTGGTCCACACCACCCAGACCCGTCTGGAAGGAAGCACCCAGGGAATGGAAGTTGCCCACATAGGCTGATGCCCGGCTACCGTCCAGCTCGGCTCCCTTGCGGGTGATGATGTTCACCACGGCTGTCAGGGCCACGTTACCGTAGAGGGATGAGGCCGGACCACGGAGCACCTCTATGCGCTTGATCTTGTCCACCGACGTACGGAAGTCGGGAGCCTCCGCATTGCCCACCCCGCTGTTCAGTCGTTTTCCGTTCAGCAGGAACAGCACGTCCTCCTGTGAGTAGGCATAGATACCACGCATGGAGATGTTGTCCTCCGGACCGGAGATTTCGCCCATGCCCGGCACGTACAGTCGGAGCAGTTCACCCACCGTGAGGCAGCTGGAGTGCTCTATCATTTCCTCGGTGATGAGCATGATGGGCACCGGACTCTCGTTGATGTTCTCTGCCTGGGAAGAAGCGGTCTCAATGGTCACGATACCCCTTCTCAGGGAGCGGACGATGGCGTTGAACCTAGGGCCGTCGTTTTCTCCCGTATAGTTGGGAGCCACCATCAGCAGCTGGCTGGCGTAGGTCCGTGAGTCTTCCTCCTGGTCCAGGTACATATAGCTCAGTGCCATCAGTCGGTACAGGGTAAACTTGGAGTTGTTGTCCGTCAGTTCATCCTCCAGGTCCTTACCCAGTTCCAGGGTTTCCTCAAACCGTCCTAACTGGTAGGCATTGGCCATGGCATTGAGTTTCTGCAAGCTCCCGGTGGAGAGGTTCTGCGGGTTTTGTGCCTGTCCGTCCAGTCCCAGCATCAGGAAGGAGAGGCACAGAAGTATAGTTCTCAGTGGTTTCATTTCACGGATTTAGCAGGAATTATAAAGGTGAAGGTGCTGCCTTTTCCCTCTTGGGAGTCCAGCAGGATCTTTCCCTTGTGTTTGTTAACTATGATATCCCAGGTCAGGTACATGCCCAGTCCGGTGCCTTGTCCTGCGGGTTTGGTGGTGATGATTTCGTGGAAGATTTTGTCCTTTATCTCCGGGGCGATGCCCATACCGTTGTCTGCCATTACCAGGGTCAGGGTCTCGTTCTCGAAGGTCATCGTGATATCGATGGTAGGGGTATATTCCTGTCCCAGTTCCTTGGCCTTTTCCCTCACTGTGTAGCACGCATTGTTCATCACGTTCAGCACGGCACGGCACAGGTCTTGCGGAATCACCATCAGCTGCGGCATGTTCTCCGGGTAGCTCTCGCGCAGGGATACGTTGAAGTTCTTGTCGTTGGCCCTCATGGCATGGAAGGAGAGCCACACGTACTCATGCACCAGCTGGTCCACCCGGGTAGGCAGGAACTCGTCCTCCTTGCCACGGCTCTGGAGCAGGATGCTGCGTATGATGCCTATGGACCGCTCGCCATATTCCTCTATCTTCTTCAGGTTATCCTTCAGGTTCGCGGTTATATCGTCCATATCCTCCTGGTCCTCCGGACTCAGGCTTTCCTCGTTGTCCTCCAGAATCTCGTTCATCTCCTCCAGCAGCTTGCCGCTCAGTTTGCTGAAGTTGATCACGAAGTTCAGCGGGTTTTGTATCTCATGGGCAATGCCAGCCACCAGCATACCCAGCGAAGCCAGTTTCTGCTGTGCCCGGAGTTGAAGTTGCAGGTTCTTCACCTTTTCCTGTAATTCTTTTATCTGTTCTTGTTCGCTCATTGTTCCACAAGTTTTAAAGTGATTTTACAGTCGGTATATTCGTTCTTCACGGAATCTATTTCTATATTTCCACCCACTTCCTGCATGGCTCTCTGGCAGAAGTACAGACCCAGACCACTGGCCTCGTTGGTAGGCTTGGTGGTGAAGAAGGGGTCGAAAATGCTTTTGAGGATTTGTTTCTCTATACCTATACCATTGTCCCAGATGTGCACCTCGGCCAGCTCGCCGTCTTTCGTCAGGCTCACCCGTATCTTGGCCTTGTAGCCAGGGAACTTGGCAGCTTTGCGGTGTATGGCATAGATGCTGTTCTGGATTACCGACATGAACGTGCGGGTCATCCATTCGGCCTGTCCCATCACCTTCACCGGCTTGTCGCTCAGCTCCGTCTCTATCTCTATGCCCAGGTCGGCTATATCCTTCTTGAAGTACTTCTCCCGGGTACGTTCCACGCACAGGTTCAGGGCGGAGTTCAGATCTATCGGATGCGGTGTTTCGGGGTGGTCGTTCAGCATCTCCTCCATGGCTTTCAGAATACGGCTGGTGCTCAGTCCGTGTTCCTCTATCTTGGCCAGGTTGGTATCCATCATGCCCATCACATCCACGGCATCCTCGTAGTTCTCCTTGCTCATCACGTCCTTCTCGTCCTCCACATCGTCGCGCAGGTCCTTCACCAGCTCGCGGGTCAGGTGGGAGAAGTTGTTGATGTAGTTCATCGGGTTCAGGATACGGTCCACCAGTCCTCGGATGAGCTTACCCACGGTAGCCTCCCGTTCCTGACGGATGAGTTGGGACTGCGTCTCGCGCAGCTTCACTAGGGTGCGTTCCAGTTCGTGGCTCTTCTGCTCTATCTCGTTCTTCTGCTCCATCACCTGTGCGGTACGTTTCCTTACCGTGTTCTCCAGCTTCAGGTTCTGCTCCCGGATGCGTTGGGTACGGTATCGCAGGAGGGCCCACACGGCCAGCGATGCCAGCAAGAGGTAGAACAGGTTGGCATACCAGCTCAGGTAGAAGGGGAAGGGCACCCTGAACTTAAAGTCGCCCGTCTCCACTATGTTTCCGTAGGCATCTATACAGCGTGCCCTCAGCTGGTAGTCGCCGTAGCTCAGCTGCAGCAGCTCCAGGTCCAGGTCCGTGCCCCAGTCGCTCCACCTACCGTCGGTGGTCATTCGGTAGCTGTAGAGTGTCTTCTTCAGCGGGTGGTCATAGTCCGACCCCATGGCAAATTCCAGGTTTCTGCCCTCGTTTTCCGCATAGCGGAAGTACATCTTCGGGGCATACGGAGGCTGCTCGTCGCAGTAGGGCAGGTTCATCCTTATCATGCCGAAGTCGCCTCCCAGCCACACCTCGGTAGAGTCGGCATGTACGGTATGGATGGTATAGTCCTTGAAGGCCTTCACGCGGGTAGCCAGGTGGGTTTGTTTCCCGTCCTTCCACGTCACCTTCACTCCCAGACCGTTTTCTTCCGTGGTCCAGTGCCGTCCGGTGCGGTCGGTATAGTCCAGGAAGACGGAGAGTCGGGTACTGTTTTTCTGCAGCTTGAAGTCCTTCTGTCCCGGAGCCATGCTGTACACATCGCCATCCACCGTCAGAACCCAGAGCGTGTCCTTCTCCCCGTATTCCATCTTAATCACGTTGGGCAGCTCGCTCAGCAGCTCATCCTTGCCGTTTCGGTAGTGTCGGTGCACGCCGCCCACCTCACCGGTCAGCACATGCTCCTCGTTCTCCACCAGGACCGACAGCGTGTGTCGGTTGGTTATCTGGTGCAGTCCACCCCGGGCATAGACATACAGTCCCTGTGCCGTAGCTGCCATGATATTCCCCTGTCGGGAGCGGTCCATGTTCCAGCAGGCCTGGCGTATCTGCGGCAGCTGCCGGAATGCGTTCCCATCCTGCAGGAAGAGCCCCTCCAGGGTACCCACCAGCAGCGTTTTCGGGTCCACACGTTTTATGGAAGTCACCTCGCCCTGAATGCCATCTGTATCCGTGTATCGGGTCAGCTCATGCACCCCTTGAATCACGAAGATACCGTTCGAGGTAGTGCCCCAGATGTTCCCCCGTTCCTTGTCCCAGCACAGCTTGCTCACGTTGTTGCTGCACAGACCGTTCCGGGTAGAGAGCGCCTGCAGCACCTTGCCGTCCTTCAGGAACACCAGTCCTTGGTTCTCCAGGCAGTAGATGGATATTCCGTCTATGGAGGTATAGTAGTCCACATTGTGTCCGTTCCATTCTATTTTTTCCTTCGGGGTGAAGAGTCCCGGATCTCTGTCCTTCACCACCTCCTTGTTCTCCTTCACGGCATAGGTATCGCCCTGGGAGGTATGGAAGTAGATTCTGCCGAACTTGTCTTGGGATATCTGGTCCACCTCGCCCACATCTCGGCGGATGGAGTCGTTCACTACGGTGACCATCTCCACCCAGTAGTTCTTTTCCACGAAGTAGCCCAGCACATTGAATCCACCGAACCACACCGTGCCCTTGTCGTCCATGTGCAGACACAGCACACGGTTCACGTTCGGGGTGTGGAACACATCCCAGGAAGAGTAGTCGTAGACTATCACCCCTTCGAAGTTGGCCACATACACGCGCCCCTTCCGGTCCACCAGCACATCAAAGTTTCGGTTGTGTGCCCCATATTCCTTGTTCAGAAAGTTCCGGAAGATGGGCAGTCCCTTGCCGTTCCCATGGGTAGCCAGGTCCTTCTGTGCCATCACCCCTGTGCAGCACACCAGCAGAAGCAGTATAGAAAGTATCTTCTTCATAGGCTACTTGTCTAGAATTTTTTGATAAGGTGCGGTAGAGCTCACGTAGTTGGTCCACTCCTCCGGTGTAAATTCCCGGGTCACCCGGCTGCTCAGCTCCTGTCGCATGCTCTTCAGGTTGTAGTTCATGGAAAGGATGGCCCCGTTGCTGTACCCCACCAGCACCTCATCGTTGCGCAGGATGGAGCAGAGCGGCCAACTTCTGGTACCGTTCTCGCTCAAGCTTTCCATATCGTCCACCGGTACCACCCATTCCTGCAGCTCGGTGCTGTGGTCGGTAAAGACATATTCCTCGGAGCCCTGAATCTTCGGCATGAAGAGCATATACACATGCGTATCCATGCTGGTGCTCATCAGCAGGTCCTTGTCCCACTGCAGGGAGGTTATCTCGGACTGGTGGCCGATGATGTTACCCACCGTGTGCATCCTCAGGTCCTTCACCAGAATATCTCCGTCCTTCATACCCAGGAAGTAGTAGCGGTATTTCGGCACATAGATGGCAGCTGTCACCACTCGTCCCGGCACCTTCCAGTCCATCTCCTGGAGCCGGTAGTCCTCGTCCAGGTTCACCGACGTGCCATCGGTGTAGAAGATGTATATTTTCCCATTCAGCCGGGCCAGCAGTTGGATAGGCTTCGGCAGACCCATGTGGTGGATCACCTCGTTCCGCTCCATATCGAAGATGTGCAGCTCCCGTCGGCCACCCAGCAGCAGCTTGGTTCCGTGCAGTTTCAGCAGGTGGTTAAAGTGGGAGCCGTTCAGCTGTGCCACCTGCAGAGGTTTCCCGCTGTACGGCACCATCAGAAGGGCACCGTTCACGTCCAGCACATAGGCCCTGTCCTCCAGGGCATGCACTCCACGGAAGTTGTACCTAGGGTTCTGCACCAGGTTTTTCCGGGCGATGTCCTCCTCCTGGTCACCCCGGACGAACACCTCCCCGTAGTCTGTCACTGCCACGAACCCATCCTGGTTCGGGATACGGCAGATGCCCCGGATAGCCGCCTTCGTGTTCGTGTTGAACGACCCCAGCTTCTGGTCCGTGTGCGAGGTTACCTGCAGCAGGCTAGAGAACACCTCCGGTTGGAAAGGGTTACCCTTGTATCGGTCCAGGAACAGCAGAGCCGCGTTCGTCAGCATCCGCGCCAGTTCCTTGTTGCCACTTTGCCACTGACTAGCCGAGGTAGCTCCCAGGCTTCGAGCCAGGGTACGGTAGCTCAGCGTGTCCATCACGTTTCGGTCCCGCTCGCTCACCCGTTGTGCCTCCAGGGCCAGCTTGGTCATCTGCTCGGCCCGGGAACGCATACTGTCGGCCCGGATGGCAGCGTTTCGGGCTCTCCCCTCGGCTGCTCTAGCCGCCAGCTGTTCCTCCTCGGCCCTGCGGCGCAGTTCCACTGCCAGCGCAGTCTGGCGTTCCGCCTCCTCACGCTGCAGGTCAGAGATATCCTTCTGTTGGTAGGCTATCTCCTCCATCTGTTTGCTCACCCGCTGCACCACATTTGCCCGGCGTTCCACCTCGGCACTCTGGTTCACCTGTCGGGTCAGTTCCTTTATCTGCTCCTCCTGCCGGGCTTTCGTGGTTTGGTAGGTGGCATAGCCCACCACCCCGCACAGCAGCAGGACCCCTAAGCCATAGAGGATTCTTTTCATATTTATTTCCGTTTAATTACCAGCATCGTCACATCGTCGCTCTGCTCTGTCTCACCGGCCCATTCAGCCACGGCAGCGCGCACCGTGTCTATGGTTTCCTGGCTGGTCTTGCCGCCGCACTTCGCCAGCAGCCTCTCCAGTCGTTCTTCGCCAAACTGTTCCCCAGCCGCGTTCATCGCCTCGGTCACCCCGTCGGTAAACGTAAAGAGCATGTCGCCCTTCTCCAGGGTTATCTTGTCGTTCCGGTACTGGAAGTTCTCCACGGCACCCAGCACCATGTTTCCCTGCGGTGGCACCATCTCCACCTTTCCGTTGGCATGCACCACGTAAGGAGGGTTATGCCCGGCATTGGAGTAGTCTATCTCGCCCGTCAGAATGTTCAGCCTTCCGTAGAACACCGTCACAAACATGCCGTCCACGCTCTCCCCGCACACCAGGTCGTTCACGCTGGTCATACAGTCCTTGCTCACCAGGTCACGGATACCCGTAGCCTTCAGCAGCGTGCGGCTCACCGCCATGAACAGGGCAGCAGGCACCCCCTTGCCGCTCACGTCCGCCA
>AUXO016226495.1_pt1 | contig 17658 bp, 13 predicted proteins | sample 768731 | NCBI WGS metagenome assembly AUXO01 (sample SAMN02715735, study PRJNA202380) | gut metagenome | biome: sheep rumen | host: Ovis aries | place: New Zealand: Palmerston North
ATGTTCTGGATTCACCTGAATGTGGATTATCCGTTTAACCTGACAGGTATTTTGTATTTCCCACGCATCAAGTCGAACATCGACCTGCAGCGTAACAAGATACAGTTGTATTGTAACCAGGTGTTTGTGACTGACCAGGTAGAAGGCATCGTGCCTGAATTCCTGACACTGCTTCATGGTGTCATCGACTCACCAGACATTCCTTTGAACGTCAGCCGTAGCTACTTGCAGAGCGACCGTGAGGTGAAGAAGATTTCTACCTATATCACCAAAAAGGTTGCAGACCGTCTGCTGTCGCTCTTCAAGGAAGACCGTAAGCAGTACGAAGAGAAATGGGACGATCTGAAGCTGTTCATCAACTACGGCATGCTGAGTGAGGAGTCGTTCTACGACCGTGCCAAGGAATTCACGCTTCTGAAGGATACCGAAGGCAAGTATTTCACACTGGAGGAATACAAGACACTCATTGAGAGTGAGCAGAAAGACAAGGAAGGCACATTGGTTTATCTCTATGCCACAGACAAGGAGGAGCAGTACTCCTACATTGAAGCAGCCAAGGCAAAGGGCTACTCGGTACTGATGGCAGACGGACAACTGGACGTCCCAACCATTCAGATGCTGGAGCAGAAGCTGGAGAAGTCACGTTTCACACGTGTTGACAGCGACATCATTGACAGACTGATACTGAAGGACGATGCCCCACGCACCACACTGGAGCATGACATGGCTGACAATCTGTCAGCAGTATTCCGCTCTCAAATGCCAAAGAGTGACAAGGCTGACTACTATGTAGAGGTGCAGAACCTGGGTGAACAGCAACAGCCGGTCATCATTACTCAGAGTGAATACATGCGTCGTATGAAGGAGATGAGCCGTTACCAGAGTGGCATGGGCTTCTATGCACAGATGCCAGACTCTTATGGTCTTGTTCTGAACGCTGACCATCCGCTGGTAAAGAGAGTTATTGACGACTGCCAAACCAATACTGCCGAGGCCCTGAAGCCGGTGGAGGCAGAATTGAAGGGTCAGGAGGCTCGTCTGGCTGCCATTCGTCAGGCTCAGGAGAAGAAGAAGGCTGACGAGTTGACTCAGGAAGAGAAAGACGACAAGGCGAACACGGAGAAGGCTGTTCAGGAACAGAAAGACAAGAAGAGCCAGATTCTCGCCGACTATGGTAAGCAGAACGACTTGGTGCACCAACTCATTGACTTGGCACTGCTTCAGAACGGCATGCTGAAGGGTGAGGCACTTGACAAGTTCCTCAAGAGAAGTATTGAACTGATTAAATAATATTGGTACAATAAACAAAAAAAGCCAGGCTGATTATTTAGCCTGGCTTTTTTGTTTTACGCTTTCTTCAATACTACAGCCGAACGTGCTGGAATATAAAGCTTTAACCATTCCTTATGATCCTTCACATAGAGAGGATCGAAATTAGTAAGATGAGTCACGCTGTCATCAGCAAAGCCATTGCCTCCAAACTCTTTGGCATCCGTATTGAGTACTACCTCATAGGTACCTGTAGGAACAAGGAAGCCATAGTCTGTATAGCTGCGAGTCGGCGAGAAATTGAATACAAAGACAAGGTCACCACGCATGAAGCAAAGGACCTGGTCACCATCGTTATGCCATATCTCTGTAACTGGAGTCTTCTGGAAATTCTTCTGACTCTTGATGACTTCGAGCATCTTCCGATCAAAATCGCCCAGCCAATGATAGCAGAGGTCTTTATTATCAACAAGGTGCCACTGACGTCGAGCATACTTGTATGACCAGCCATTTCCCTCGCGTGGGAAGTCAATCCACTCTGGATGTCCGAACTCATTACCCATGAAGTTCAGGTAACCACCATTGATAGCACCTGCCGTTACAAGACGTATCATCTTGTGCAGGGCAATACCACGCTGTGCTATGTCGTTCACATCCTTTTTGGCAAAGTGCCAGTACATGTCAGCATCGATGAGACGGAAGATGATAGTCTTATCGCCCACCAGTGCCTGGTCGTGACTCTCGCAGTAAGAAATAGTCTTCTCATCTGGACGGCGGTTCTTTACTTCCCAGAAAATAGAGCAAACATTCAAGTCCTCATCGCGCACCTCCTTGATAGTCTTAATCCAATAGTCTGGTATATTCATTGCCATGCGATAGTCGAAACCATAGCCTCCATCCTCGAACTTAGCTGCCAAGCCAGGCATACCAGAAACTTCCTCAGCAATAGTAATGGCCTTTGGATTTACTTCGTGAATAAGCAGGTTGGCTAAGGTAAGATAGCAGATGGCTTCATCATCCTGATGACCGTTGAAGTAATCGCCGTAACCACCAAAGGCCTCACCCAGTCCATGACTATAGTAGAGCATAGAGGTTACACCGTCGAAGCGGAAACCATCGAAGTGGAACTCCTCAAGCCAATATCTGCAATTGCTAAGCAAAAAGTGTTTCACACTGTCGTTGCCATAGTCGAAGCAAAGAGAGTCCCAGGCGGGGTGCTCGTGGCGGTCTCCTTGACAGAAGAACTGGTTGGGGTCGCCAGCCAAATTGCCCAGACCTTCAATCTCGTTCTTCACGGCATGTGAATGAACAATATCCATAATAACAGCAATACCCATCTTGTGAGCAGTGTCTATCAGTTCCTTCAGTTCCTCAGGAGTACCGAAACGACTGCTGGGAGCAAAAAATGAACTGACATGATAACCGAAGGAGCCATAATAAGGATGCTCCTGTATTGCCATGACCTGAATAGCATTATATCCGTCCTTCTTCACGCGTGGCAGGATGTTTTCAGTAAACTCTTTATAGGTACCGACTTTTTCGGCATCCTGAGCCATACCTACATGGCATTCGTAAATAAGCAACGGATCAGTATGAGGCTTGAAAGTCTTTTTCTTCCACACATAGGGCTTCTCTGGGTTCCATACCTGAGCAGAGAATATCTTGGTCTGGTCGTCCTGAACAACACGACGGCACCAAGCAGGAATGCGTTCTCCCTCGCCACCATTCCAGTGTACTTTCATCTTGTACAGCTGACCATGCTTCAAGGCTTTCTCAGAAAGTTTGAGTTCCCAGTTACCAGTACCTTCAATGCGTTTGCAGCGATATTTCTCTGTTTCCTTCCAGTCATTGAAGTCGCCAACCAGATAGATGTCAGTGGCATTAGGTGCCCACTCACGGAACACCCAACCCTTAGCCAGCTTATGCAAGCCAAAATACAGGTGACCTGATGCAAACTGTGAAAGCGTCTGCTTACCATTGCGTGTCAGTTGTCCAAGTTTCCAAAGAGCATGATCGTGACGACCACGGATAGCTTCTTCATACGGTTCAAGCCATCCATCGTTTTGAACGAGTCCTATATGTGGATTCTCAACTGTCTTTTTTGCACTTTTCTTAGTTGTAGATTTCTTTGTAGTAGCCATAATATTATGCTTTTACTTTGAAAATAGCTTTCTTAATCTCTGGTTCAAACGAGATACATGGTGCATGTCCGTCTTGTGGGAAGAAAATAGCAAACATGCCCTGATGGCAGGTAACATAGCAGTCGGCAGCCAAGTCACCAAACTTGGTGATGTCCTTCTCAGCATTGTACGGTGCTTCTGGCAACATACAAGCAGGCGTGTAGCCATAGGTCTCGTCACCTGACAGAGGAATCTGGATATCTATCATGTCACGATGGGTCTCCAGAACAGCCTCATCGGGCGACTTGCCTTTAGCAACGGTGATGTTAACAAAGAGGTCACGACCGGCAATCTCATACTTGCCGGGTTCCATCTTATTCAGGTCGTGCTCTTTCATGAAAGCCACCACCTGTGCGAACAGCGGATTCATTGTCTCATAGCTGCTCAAATGGTCTAACGTGTCAATAATCATAGCGAAAATTGTTTTAAATAAATTAGTCTTTCTTCTTCCGTCCGCGGATGTAAGTACCCTGTTCTGTGATGTTACCGTTACGGTCGCGCTCAATGTAACGACCATCACGGCGGTCATCCACATAGGTACCTTCGAAACGCTTACCGTCCTTATCCTCCTCAATGGCTGGTCCGTTGCGACGGCCCGCTTTGAACGTACCCTTGAACTTGGAACCATCAGCATAGCGAGCTATACCCTCTCCGTCAATGTTTCCGTCCTTGAAGTCACCTTCAAACACGTCACCGTTCTTGGTTGACAGCTTACCATGCCCATTGGGTTTGTCGTTTTGCCACTGGCCGGTATAGGTATTGCCGTTCTTCCATACCAACGTACCCTGTCCATGCTTGTCGCCTTTCAGGAATTGGCCCGTGTATTTATCGCCGTTAGCATAGGTAAAAATACCTGTTCCAGTACGCTCACCATCGACGTATTCGCCCTCATAGGTGTCGCCATTCTGGAATTTATAAATACCTCGGCCATTCTGTACGTCGTCCTTCCACTGGCCTACATATACATCGCCGTCAGCATAACGGAACGTGCCTCGACCATTACGTTGATTGTCTCGCCACTCACCTTCATAGGTTGAGCCGTCACCCCAGTCGTACTTTCCATGTCCACTTTTCTTGTCGTTTACCCAGTCACCATCATAGTAGGCACCATTGGCAAACGTATATTTTCCCCGTCCATGGCGACGGTCGTTCTCCCAGTTTCCTTCATAGACGTCACCATTGTAATAGTACATGGTGCCCATGCCCTGTTGCACGTCGATGTACCACAGGCCTACATATTTATTATTATTAAGGAAGTAGTAGGTTCCTTGTCCGTGCTGATGGTCTTTATACCACTCGCCTTCATACTTTTCACCGTCGAAGAACGTAAAAGCACCAAAGCCATGACGAAGCCCTTTGAAATAATCGCCTTCATAAGAATTACCATCACTGAAGACTGTCTTTCCTTTACCGTGAGGCTTACCCCCCTGCATCTCACCGTTGTACAGACCACCATCATGGGTTTCGCACGAGCCAAGAGTTATTTTCTGGGCACTCATCATCAACGGTGTTACTAATAATATGATAGATAAAATATGACGTAGTTTCATTGTTCGCTGTGTTTTAACCATACAAAGATAGAAAAAAGTTGAGAGTTAATGGCTAAGAGTTAAGAGTTTTTTGTACCTTTGCAGAAAATTTAGTATTTATTATGAAGTTCACTGCTATCATACCTGCGCGCTATGCATCGTCGCGCTTTCCTGGTAAACCACTGGCACTGCTGGGTGGCAAACCTGTTATCCAACGTGTTTATGAACAAGCTGTCAAAGTGCTCCCCGAGGCTTATGTAGCCACTGACGACGAGCGAATAGCTGACACCGTGCGCCAATTTGGCGGACAAGTAATCATGACACGTGCCGACCATAAAAGCGGAACCGACCGCATAGAAGAGGCATGCCAGAAGATTGGCACCACAGCCGATGTTATTGTAAATATCCAGGGTGACGAGCCTTTCATACAACCCTCACAGATAGAGACATTATGTCAGCTTTTTGACGACCCTGACACACAGATAGGTACACTGGGTAAGCCTTTTGAGACAATGGAGGCTGTAGAGAATCCTAACTCTCCTAAAATAGTTTGCGACCGTCGCGGCTTTGCCCTCTATTTCAGCCGTTCAGTAATCCCATACGTACGTGGAAAAGAGACAAAAGACTGGCTAAACGAGTTCCCCTACCTCAAACATCTGGGGCTCTATGCCTACCGCAGGCAGGTGTTACACGCCATCACACAACTGCCACAGTCGCCACTTGAACTGGCAGAGAGTCTGGAACAGTTGCGATGGCTTGAGAACGGATACCGCATCCGAGTAGGACGGACGAATGTGGAAACAGTAGGTATTGACACACCAGAAGACCTCAAACGAGCAGAAGCATTATTGCGCTAAAAACATATTTGGCACACTATTTGCTAATCATCCACTGTAAACTAATTATATTCACAGAAAGGAAGAAGCATTACATGACAAGCCAATTTTCACCTAAAGTGTCTGAAATACTCGCCTTCTCGCGCGAAGAAGCTGCACGACTGGCAAGCCCTTCAGTAGGACCAGAGCACTTGCTGCTCGGATTACTACGGATGAAGGACGGACCTGTCATCGATTTGTTCAAACGACTTGACATCAACACACAAAACGTGAAGACAGAACTTGAGAACAAAGTACGCGAAGACGAGATTTCCATGCCCGTCAAGACACATGAATTAGTGCTGAACGAGAAAGCCAGCAACATCTTGCGACTGGCCGTCCTCGAGGCACGCATACAGCATACTCAACGCATCGACGAACAGCACTTACTACTGGCTATCCTCCATGATCAGGTGGATAATGGAGCCAAGAGCGTGCTGGAGTTGAACAACATGAATTATGAAGACGTATTTACCATGCTACAAGTAAAACAGAACGAGATAAAAAATGGCATAGGGCTGCCTGATGAAGAATTTGAGGAAGAGGAAAGTAACGCCCAAGGAACTCATAACTCCAACAATGACAGTCAGTCAATGGTCACTACCAAGACCCAGCAGAAGTCGAAGACTCCCGTTCTCGACAATTTCTCCACTGACCTGACAAAGGCTGCCAGGGAAGGCAAGCTCGACACCGTAGTAGGACGCGAGCACGAGATGATGCGTGTCATTGAAATCTTAGGACGTAGAAAGAAGAACAACCCCATACTTATTGGTGAACCAGGAGTAGGAAAGAGCGCCATCGTAGAGGGACTGGCTCAGATGATTGCCCAACGCCATACATCACCCATTCTCTTTGGCAAGCGCATCGTGTCACTCGACATGACAGCTGTAGTAGCCGGCACGAAGTATCGGGGACAGTTCGAAGAGCGCATACGTGCCCTCATCAAGGAGATTGAACAGAATGAAGACATCATTATCTTCATAGACGAGATACATACCATCATAGGTGCAGGCTCCACCCCAGGCTCCATGGATGCAGCCAACATCCTGAAACCTGCGCTGGCACGCGGCACAATACAATGTATTGGAGCGACCACCTTGGACGAATATCGTAACTCCATAGAAAAAGACGGTGCACTGGAACGTCGCTTCCAAAAGGTCATTGTAGAGCCTACCACTGCCGAGGAGACGTTACACATCCTACATAACATCAAAGACCGTTATGAGCATCATCACCATGTCAATTACACAGAGGAGGCACTGTCAGCATGTGTCAATCTGACACAACGCTACATCTCCGACCGTGCATTCCCTGACAAAGCCATTGATGCGATGGACGAAGTAGGATCACACGTCCATTTGTCAAGCGAACAGATTCCCCCAGAAATAACCCAGAAAGAACAAGAGATTGCAGAAGTCATTACACAGAAGAACAATGCCGTAAGCAATCAGAACTACGAGTTAGCAGCAGGTTATCGCGATCGGCAGACCATTCTTGAAAAAGAGTTGGCAGAGCTGAACCGCCAATGGACTTCGGGTGAGAACACAGAGCGTCAGACTGTCAACGAGACAGAGGTTGCCGAGGTAGTGTCAAGAATGACGGGTGTTCCTGTCCAGCGCATGGCAGAGCAGGAAGGTATCCGACTAAAGGGTATGGCACAGGACCTGAAGTCACACGTCATTGCCCAGGATGCAGCCATCGAGAAAATGGTTCGTGCCATTCAGCGTAACCGTGTTGGTCTGAAAGATCCCAATCATCCTATTGGCGCATTCATGTTCCTTGGTCCCACTGGTGTAGGAAAGACTTATCTTGCCAAGAAACTGGCAGAGTTCATGTTTGGTTCAAGCGATGCGCTGATACGTGTTGACATGAGTGAATACACAGAATCGTTCAACGTCAGCCGACTCATAGGAGCCCCTCCAGGATATGTAGGTTATGAAGAAGGCGGACAACTGACAGAACGAGTACGCCGTCACCCCTACTCTATTGTGTTACTTGACGAGATAGAGAAAGCCCATGGCAACGTGTTTAACCTGTTGCTTCAGGTGCTCGACGAAGGACGTCTCACCGACGGTAACGGACGGTTTGTAGATTTCCGCAATACGGTTATCATCATGACATCCAATGCCGGTACACGTCAGCTGAAGGATTTTGGACGAGGCATCGGTTTCAACTCCTCTCAGGGAGGACTGGCGTTGAACGAACAAGACAAGGAACATGCTCGAAGCATTGTGCAGAAAGCCCTGAGCAAGCAGTTCTCTCCAGAGTTCCTCAACCGTCTTGATGAGATCATTACCTTCGACCAGTTAGATTTGGAGGCTATCAAGAAAATTATCGACATCGAGCTGTCTGCCCTCTGGAAACGCATCGACACCTTAGGTTATAAGGTGGAGTTGAGTGAGCAGGCGAAGGAGTTTGTTGCCAATAAAGGCTATGACGTACAGTTTGGCGCACGTCCACTAAAACGTGCCATACAAACCTATATCGAGGATGGTATTTCAGAGATGATCATCAATGAAGAGCTTTCGACAGGCGCCACCATACATATTGACAAACATCCAGACAAAGAGGAATTGACATTCACTCTATAAAAAAACTTTCACCGTAGGGAACATCAGCAAATGATAACCCTACGGTGAAAAAGTTTAGAGCTCATAGTCAAGACACGAGCGCTGAACAGTAAACGGACGTACCTTGCCGTTGGCAACAGCCACATGAGCTGGGTGAACAGCATACTGACGAAGGGCCTCCGGACTTTCCAGAGTACTATCGAGCATGACGTCAGCCGTTGAGCTGTCCAGTCGTCCGTCAATATTTACCTTTACATCAATAAGGCCCGGAACTTGTCCTACCAGTCCCTCTAATCCTTCCTTGATACCCTTTTTGACTTGTTGTTTTTCCTCCTCGGAGAGTTCAGGACGCAACGTCCAAAGAATAATGTGCTTAACCATAATCGTTTTGTTTCTGTTTTAGTTCCAAAATGCAAAGATAAGGAAAGAAAATGAAAACGGGAAAAGAATACGAGAAATTAACAATAAAAAAGGTATCTCAAGCCTTCACATCCAAACCTCAAATCTCAAGTCACAATCCAATAATATAATAATGTATATAGCACATTATGGCATAAATTATGGGTAATAAAGGGGCTAAAATGTTTATTTTTTGAAAAAAATTGCCGAAAGATTTTCGTTTTCGGCTGAAAATCAGTATCTTTGCATCCCAATTCGGAAACAAGTAATAAGTAAACAACATTATTAATCATGACAAAAGCAGATATTATCACCAAGATTTCGGCACAGACAGGCCTTCCCAAGAAGGACGTGACGGTAACCGTTGAAGCATTTATGGCAGAGATTCGCCAAAGTCTTGCAACGAATAAAGAGAATGTCTATTTGCGCGGTTTTGGCAGCTTCATTGTAAAGCATCGTGCACAAAAGACCGCTCGTAACATTTCAAAGAATACCACCATCGTTATTGACGCACACGACTTCCCTGCATTCAAGCCTGCCAAGAGCTTCGTTGAGAAGATGAAATAAATCGAGAAAGACAAAAATATATTGTAAAATAAAATCATTTAACAACTATGCCAAACGGAAAGAAGAAAAAGGGCCACAAGATGGCTACTCACAAGAGGAAGAAGAGACTGAGAAAGAATCGTCATAAGAGCAAGTAAGCCCGTCGGCGGTTCCTCATCGGGACAAAAGGAATGGAAGGAGTGTACTGAGTGGTTTTATCTATGAGGTACACCCTTTTTTTAATATGAATTGAGATGACTAGCGAAGTAATTATTGACGTCCAGCCCAAGGATATTTCGATAGCGCTGCTTGAGGACAAAAGTCTGGTGGAATACCAGAAAGAAACTCGGTCGGCATCGTTTGCCGTGGGCAACATTTATGTGGCAAAGGTTCGTAAACTGATGCCAGGACTGAATGCATGCTTCGTGGATGTAGGCGCAGAACGTGACGCGTTTCTACACTATCTTGATTTAGGCACTCAATACAGCTCTTACGAAAAGTATCTTAAACAAGTACAGAGCGACAGGAAGAAACTTTATCCTATTTCGAAAGCCACCCACCTACCCGACCTGCCCAAGGAAGGCAGCATTGCCACGACACTGAAGGTTGGCCAGGAAGTAATGGTTCAAGTGGTGAAAGAACCCATCAACACGAAGGGTCCTCGTCTGACATGTGAACTGAGTTTTGCAGGCAGGTACATCGTGCTGATGCCTTTCAACGATAAGGTTTCTGTATCTTCTAAAATCAAAAAAAGCGAAGAGCGGGCTCGTCTGAAACAACTCATGCAGAGTATCAGGCCCAAGAACTTCGGTATCATCGTACGTACGTCAGCAGAAGGCAAACGCGTAGCCGAACTGGATGCAGAACTGAAAATACTAATGAAACGCTGGGAAGACGCCATTGCCAAGGTGCAGAAGACAACGGAGCGTCCTCAGTTGGTATTTGAGGAAACCAGCAGGGCTGTTGCTTTGCTTCGCGACTTATTCAACCCTACCTACGATGGTATTTATGTGAATGATGAGGATATTTTCCATCAGATTAAGGACTATGTAGCACTGATAGCGCCAGAAAAGGCAGAAATTGTCAAGCGCTATACTGGTACTGTGCCCATTTTCGACAACTTCAACGTCACCAAACAGTTGAAGTCGTCGTTTGGCAAGACAGTCAACTACAAGCGTGGTGCTTATCTCATCATTGAACATACCGAAGCCATGCATGTGGTTGACGTGAACAGCGGTACCCGTATCAAGAAGGAAAACGGTCAGGAAGCCAATGCCCTCGAAACCAATCTGGGTGCAGCCGATGAGCTGGCACGCCAGTTAAGACTTCGCGACATGGGTGGCATCATTGTTGTGGATTTCATTGACATGAACCTGGCTGAGGATCGTCAGATGCTGTACGAACGCATGTGTAAGAACATGCAAAAAGACCGTGCCCGTCATAATATCTTGCCACTGAGCAAGTTCGGTCTGATGCAGATTACTCGTCAGCGTGTTCGTCCGGCTATGGATGTAAATGTAGAAGAGACCTGTCCTACCTGTATGGGTAAAGGAAAAATCAAGTCGTCGATACTTTTCACCGATCAGTTAGAGAGCAAGATTGACCGTCTGGTTAACAAGATAGGTATCAAGCGTTTCAACCTGCACGTTCATCCTTATGTTGCCGCTTATATCAACAAGGGTATCGTTTCACTGAAACGTAAATGGCAAATGAAGTATGGATTAGGTGTGAACATCATCGCATCTCAGAAACTTGCATTCCTACAATATGAGTTCTACGACAAGAAAGGAGAATTCATCGACATGCAAGAAGAGATGGAAGGACAGTAAAAAGAAATACGGAAACTACATAATGTTTCCGTATTTTTTTGTTATATCATAATTATTCATTATATTTGCAGCGTAGAAACCTTTTTCTGAACGATGCTGACACTAAAAATATTATTCTGGATTTGCTTAGCACTCGTAGTCTATACCTATGTGGGCTATGGGGTTGTGCTCTATGCCATGGTGCTGCTGAAGCGTCTTTTCAAGCGGAAAGAACTCAGGCAACCCCTCCCCTGCGATGCTGACTTACCAGAAGTGACGCTCATGATTTGTGCCTTCAACGAGGAGGATATTGTTGACATGAAGATGGCTAACACCCACAGTCTAAACTACCCCAAAGACAAACTGAAAGTACTTTGGGTTACTGATGGCTCCAATGACGGTACGAATGACAAATTGGCTGCCTACAATGATTTGGAGGTGGTGTTCAAGCCTGAACGTGAGGGCAAAACGGCAGCCTTAAACCATGGAATCAAGAGCGTGAAGACACCATTGGTCATCATGACCGACGCAAACACTATCCTGAATAAGGACTCCGTACGTGAGGTGGTTCACTGCTTCATGGACCCCAAAGTAGGATGTGTGGCAGGCGAGAAACGTGTAAAGGCCAGGAACGAAAGTGATGCTGTAGCAGAGGGAGAAGGCATCTACTGGAAATATGAAAGTACACTGAAACGTTTGGACAGTGAGCTTTACTCTGCCATGGGAGCAGCTGGCGAATTATGTGCCATACGTACGTCACTCTACAAGGAGATGCCAAAGGACACGCTGTTGGATGACTTCATACTGTCCATGCTCTTGGTTGGTGACGGCTATCGCATTGCCTACACTCCTGATGCCTATGCCATGGAATATGGCTCTGCTGACGCCAAAGAGGAATCAAAGCGCAAACGTCGCATAGCAGCTGGCGGACTGCAGAGCACGTGGCGTCTGAAGCATTTGCTCAACCCGTTACGTCATCCTATCGTCGCTTTTCAGCTGTTATCACATCGCATTCTCAGGTGGACCGTCACGCCCTTTGCCTTGTTGGCACTCATTCCACTGAACATAGCGCTGGTCATCCTTGGAGGAGGCATCACATATATTGTCCTTCTTGTGCTTCAGAGTCTTTTTTATTTGGCTGCCTTGTGTGGCTGGCTCTTGGCAAGAACGGGCAAAAAGAACAAGTTGCTTTATATCCCATATTACTTCCTCTTCATGAACTTTAATGTATTTAAAGGTATCGCCTACTTAAATAGTCATAAGAGCAACGGTGCATGGGAAAAAACAAAAAGAGGCTAAAAAATCGATGTAAAGTTAGGTTAATTCGAATAAAATTAGTATTTTTGCAAAAGGAAACGCGCAAAACTAATGATGGAACAGGAAGAGAAAGATATTTTATTAGGGAAATTAGCTGAAGCAAGTCAGAAAATACAACAAACTAACAACAAGTTAGAAGAGACTGTAGCGAAGCTAAAAGAATACGAAGAGAAAGCGCAGCAGGCCGAAAAAGCCAGCCGCATGAAGTCATTGTTCTTAGCCAACATGAGCCACGAAATACGCACTCCCCTGAATGCCATAGAAGGTTTCTCACGTATCATGGCAGAAACTGACTCTGCAGAGGAACGCATGAAGTTCATGGAAATTATTGAAAGCAACAACACCCGCCTGCTCAGTCTGATTAACGAGATACTCGACTTGTCGAGGGTTGAGGCAGGTGAAATAACAATCAAGAAGAGCAGCGTCAACCTGAATAACTTATGCCAGGACCTGAAGCAGATGTTCAAGTTCCGCTGTCCTGATTCTGTCAACATGGTTTGGAACAGCCCAAACATGATGGTGACGCTGAATACGGACGAGAACCGACTTGTCCAAGTCTTTTCCAACCTGATCAGCAATGCTCTGAAACATACGGCAAATGGCAGCATCACCTATGGTTACCGTCTGGTGAACGACGGCCAGGAAGTAGAATTCTACGTCAGCGATACTGGCTCAGGCATTTCACCAGAAGACCTGCCAAACATTTTCGAGACCTATGTGTCGAAGGATGCAGAGACCATGCAGAACGGCTATGGCCTGGGGCTTCCTCTGAGCAAGATTATCATAGAGAAAATGGGAGGCACCATCTCTGTCAATTCGGAGTTGGGCAAAGGTTCCACATTTACGTTCATACTGCCATTCGATGGAACCATCGGAGGTTTACAGAAGAACAGCCGTATCACTACCAACTCTCGTACCATCCGTGTGAGTACGAAGACCAACTCGGACGACATGAAACTCATATTGGTAGCAGAGGACGAGGACAGCAACTTCGAGCTCGTGAGGATTGTGCTGGCCAAGCGCTACCGTCTCATCCGAGCCAAAAACGGTATAGAAGCTGTGACTTTCAGTGAGGATGAGAAACCCGACCTGATACTCATGGACATCCGCATGCCAGACATGAACGGTCTGGATGCCACACGTATCATTAAGGAAGTCAATCACGATGTTCCCATCATAGCACTGAGTGCCTATGCGTTTGATGAAAACATTCGCGAGGCGAAGAATGCCGGTTGCGACGGATTCCTGGCCAAGCCGTTCCGTGTGGAAGATCTTATTGAAGTGGTCAATAAATACATAAAAGACTAAGACATTGTTATGGGAAAGTTGGCAGTTTATCGATACTTTTCACTCATGTTCCTCATTGCAACCATCGTTGTAATGCTTTTCACTTTTGCCGGACTCCTTGGTGGCAGAGTTGATCCTGTAGGTAACACTGCCATGGCTATGCTGGTTTATATTTTGCCAATACTTATTATACTGAACGTATTGTTGCTTATTTACTGGATAATACGTCGCCGTTGGATATACATTGCACTACCCATCATTCCCATCCTGTGCAGTATTCCTTACATGGGCACGCTGTTCCAGTTGCGCTCACAACCTTCGAATGTTGACAATATAAAAGGATTGAAGATTGCAAGTTACAACGTTCAGGTCTTCGGACGCGAGACGACAGGTTTTAAGGCAGAGGACATTCTGGCAGAAATGAAGCGCCAGAAGATTGATGTATTATGCTTACAAGAGTATGCTGATGCCAATGGTGACAAGAAAAACTCAGACAGCTATAAAGAGTATTTCCCATACATGGCAATGGGTGAGAGCGACATGGTGATTTTCAGCCGTTACCCTATTAAGGAGCAGAAAAACATACCTTTCAGTGACCATGGCGATGGCACAGGCTGGACAACCAACAACAGTGCGATGTGGGCAACCATTGATGTCAAGGGAAAACTGCTGCGCGTCTTCAACGTCCACTTGGAGACAACAGGCTTCAACCGTGCTAAGCACCAAGCCGAGAAGATTGTGGCACAGGGCAGAAGCGTTGAGAACAATCGTTTGGTAAAGGCCATTTATGGCAACTATACCCTGGGCATGATTGTCCGTGCCGGACAGGCTCGTTTAGTAGCCAACGAGGTAGCCATGAGCGACGTTCCATGCATTCTCTGTGGCGACTTCAACGATGTTCCCTACTCTTATACTTACAATACGCTGTTGGGAAATCTGGTGGATGGTTTCAAGGAGTGTGGCAGTGGTTTCAACTATACGTTCCGTGAACCAAGCAAACCATTCCGCATCGACTATATCTTCCACGACGAGAGTCTGGAAGGCATTACTTATTACACGAAGGAGATATCCTATTCCGATCACCTTCCTGTATTTATGAAAATTGCGCTTTAATTACTTCACTGAACCACTTTGAAACGGACGCGGAACGTGTGCTCGTGTTCGTCCCAGTTGGTACCTAACATTTCAAAACGTCCAATCTGGGCTGTTGAGCGAACATGTTTGCCAATACAAGGACAAACGTCAAAATCGCCTATGCGCACAAGACGAATGGTCTCACTCACATCATCAGGCAAACGATCCATCGACACTCCTTCAGGCAATTCATCCTGAGTCACATATTCGAACGTCACAGACAAGTCGTCCTCAATGACCTGTTTCATCATACGCTCTATCTCTTTCTCTTCCTGGCGCGATGGCTTATGATCCAATTGGAAAGTCATCTTACTTTTCTTACGCTCTATGTGGGCATTCGTAGAACGCTCACACCCAAACAGCCGATTCATCACCTGGTTCAACAGATGTTCGGCTGTATGGGCAGGAGGAAATTCGTCCTTGTTATGGTCGTTCAGAATAATGTCGTTCATTTCTTCGTCGAACCTTTTATTTTTATTTTCAACACACGAGCACTGTTAGATTCCAGTTGTAAGACTACACAACCGTCCTTCTTCAGCTGCAATGCCTGTTTCTGACCTGTCAGCAAGTCCTTGGCATCGAATGTCTTTTCTGGAATATCAAGATAGTCAAACGCATGGGATGGCATATTGACACCTATGGAAACAGGTCGTTCGTCGAAATTGACAGCCACCATCAGCAATTCGTTGTCAGCTTTTCTCAAGAAGACATACTGACGATCAAGATGACCATTAACGTACATCAGGTCAAAGAACAGTCCGTGCTGTACGGCATTCTCCTTCGTTGCCACAGCCAGCATGTTCTTATAGGCCTCATAAGTCTGCTGCTCCTCGTTGCTCAGTGTGTTCCAAGCCGCCCTGCAAATGGTATCAACGCTCCAGTAGTCGAAGATGGTTGTCCGACCATCATGGCCACTGAACCCTTCTTCATCCATGCCTCTCTCGCCATATTCCTGGCCAAAGTACACCATGACAGGGTTCTGCTGCATAAGTGTCAGAGCCACCATGGCTGGTACACCTTTTAAAGGACTGGCTGCAAAGAAGTCGCTGGCTACACGCTGCTCGTCATGATTTTCGAGGAAATAAAGCATGTGCTCCTTGATATCGTCAGTTGACTGCCATGCAGCACTGATGGCATTGGCAGGCAGCTGATGTGCCATCACAGCCTTCATGGTGTCATACATGCCAACTTTATCGTACAGATAGTCGAAGCCGCTGGCAATGTAATGCCGATACTCAGCAGGGTTATATACCTCACCAATGAACTGAATATGAGGGAATTTCTTTTTCACCTTTTCAGTGGCGTAAGCCCAAAACTCAGCAGGCACCATTTCTGCCATGTCACAACGGAAGGCGTCAACATCCTTTGATGCCCAGAAGAGCAGAATGTCTGTCATTTTCTTCCAGGTAGAGGGGATGGGGTCGAAGTGACCTACCCTACCAGCATAGTAGTCAACACCATAGTTCAGCTTTACTGTCTCATACCAATCGTTTCTGCTGGGTGCATTGTGAAACACGTCGTTGCCTGTAGCCTTTGCAGGTTCCTCGAAATAAGGTTCCTTTTCACCATGGTACAAGTCAAAGTAAGGTGTGAAACGTTCACCTGGACAGTAATAGAAATTGTTCTGGGGTGAGAAACCCTGTTGCTGGTCGTCACCCTGTCCTAAGTCTTTGATGCCCTTTGGCTTGCAGATGCTATGATACTGTCGCGCAACATGGTTGGGCACAAAATCGATGATGACCTTCATGCCTGCCTTGTGTGTACGCTCAACCAACTGACAGAACTCCTGCCATCGCATGTCAACATGGACAGCCAAATCTGGGTCAATATCGTAATAGTCGGTTATAGCATAGGGCGATCCTGCTCGTCCTTTTACAATGGCCGGATGGTTGGCAGGCATGCCATAGCCACTATAGTCGGTCATCGTGGCATGCCTGATGATGCCTGTGTACCAAACATGTGTGAAACCAGTCTTTGCCCACTGTTTGAGGACGGACGTGGTAATGTCGTTCATCTTACCACATCCGTTCTCATCTATTGTACCATTCTTCTTCCTCATGGTGTTACGATTACCGTAAAGCCTGGGAAGGAGTTGGTAAATGAGCATTTTATTCGATTCCATGAGCAGAGACTTCCTTGTTGATTTTGCCAATCATACCCTGCAGCGCCTTACCAGGTCCGCACTCAGTGAAATCAGTTGCTCCGTCGGCAATCATATTTTGCACACACTGTGTCCAACGAACGCTTGAAGTGAGCTGTGCAATGAGGTTCTGCTTTATTTCTGCCGGGTCGGTATGTGGCTTGCCATCCACGTTCTGATAAACAGGACATGCAGGCTCATGGAACTCAGTGTTCTCAATGGCAGCCTGCAACTCGTCCTTGGCAGGTTGCATGAGTGGAGAGTGGAACGCACCACCAACCTTCAAGGGCAGCGCACGCTTGGCACCTGCTTCCTTCAACTTCTCACATGCCTCATTGATGGCATCCACGTCGCCAGAAATAACCAGCTGTCCAGGGTTGTTGTAGTTGGCACATACCACTACATGTCCCTCGCGATTGATACCATTACAAACCTCCTCAACCTTCTCGTCTGGCAGGCCGATGATGGCAGCCATCGTCGAGGGTTGTGCCTCGCAGGCTTTCTGCATGGCCATAGCACGGGCATACACCAGTTTCAAACCGTCCTCGAAGCTCAGTGCACCTACAGCCGTAAGTGCAGAGAACTCACCCAGCGAGTGTCCTGC
>AUXO014701635.1_pt1 | contig 17656 bp, 12 predicted proteins | sample 768731 | NCBI WGS metagenome assembly AUXO01 (sample SAMN02715735, study PRJNA202380) | gut metagenome | biome: sheep rumen | host: Ovis aries | place: New Zealand: Palmerston North
ATCCACGTCACATGGGAGGATCCTCTTAGTGCTGCTACGTTCCCGTCCTGACACGGTTCGAGGGACCCATTGCGTGGGGCCCATACAACCCCAAAGCATTGAAAGTATACATGAAATTGCGATAAATGGCAATAGTATAAATGGAATTAGATAGGATTACAGATTATGAGTTTTACAAGCCTGTTTTTTGTGACTTTTTTTCTTCCTGCATTCACATTTATTTATTTTGTGATTCCGGGGATAAAACTGAAAAATATATGGCTGCTTATGGCATCTATGGCATTTTATGCATTCGGAGGTATAAATTACCTTGTACTTATACTGATAATGGCCGGTTTTGCCTGCGTTACAGGGAAAATTATTCAGGGGGCTCTTGACAGAGCAGCAGACTCATCTCCTGATTATCAGTTTGGGGATGAAGAATTTATGGATCCAAAGGCACAGCAGGACCTTGAGAATAATAAAAGACTTGCTCGTATCTGGCTGGTAATAGGTCTTGTAGGACTCATAGGAGTTCTTGCGGTGTTTAAGTATAACCGTTTTCTGATTGAGGATATTTTTTCTATAACAGTTGGAGACAGGTTGAACAGAGATATCATAAAGATGGGTATGCCTATAGGTATATCTTTCTATACATTTAAACTTATCAGCTATATATCTGATGTATACATGGGCAGAACAAAAGCAGGAGATTTCTTTCATGTTTTAATCTATACTGTCATATTTCATCAGGTAACTCAGGGTCCTATAACAAGATTTGGAGAAATGACATGTCAGTTCGACAAACGTAAGGTTTCCTTTGAGGCATTATCCAATGGAATATGGAGATTCAGTATAGGACTTGCAAAAAAATCATTACTTGCTGATAGATGTGGAGAACTGGCGGAAGTATTTCTGCCGATAACTATCGATGCATCATATTCTGTAAGTGGTGCATACATCGGTTCATTGTTTTATATGATGCAGATATATCTCGATTTCTCTGCTTACTCTGATATGGCACTCGGGTTGGGAGAGATGATAGGTTTTAAATATCCTGAAAACTTTAACTATCCATATATTGCAGATTCTGTGAGAGATTTTTGGAGACGCTGGCACATCTCACTCAGCAGTTTTTTCAGAGATTATGTCTATATCCCTTTGGGGGGAAGCAGAGTAAAATTTCACAGGCTTATTATCAATCTTTTGGCAGTATGGGTACTGACAGGATTATGGCATGGTGCAAGCTGGAACTTTATATTGTGGGGACTGTATTACTTTCTTTTTATAGTTATTGAAAATGCAGTGCGTAAGTTAAATAAAGGTACCGTGGTTAGAAATGTTTTTACAGTGAGTTTTCTGCACGTATATACATTAGCGGTTGTATTTTTCGGATGGATTCTTTTCAGAATCACAGATTTCCACAAGCTTTGGGAAGTGCTGAGAATTATGCTGGGCAGAGATGGAAGAGTGTTGTACACAACATCTGATGTTCTGACCATGCGTGGAAATATATACTTTGTCTTGTTTGCATTGTCAGTATGTACTCCTATGTGGAGAAACCTGGCACTCAATATGAGAGATCGTCTTTATAACAGTTTCAGGAAGGAAGCTAAAGAGGTACAGAATCTTGCTGATGAGCAGACTCTTTTCGAGCAGGAAACAGGCAAGGATCATGTTCTCATGGAAAAGTATGACAAAGAAGGTGACATACTTGAAGAGGTAAAAGAGCAAGACAGCAAGAGTCATGAGCGTATGGTAAATCGACTGAGTCTGAGGCTTCGCAAGCGTAAAAATGAACGTGCTTTTATAGAAGCGGTTTATTATGGTGTTCGTACTGTACTCATGATTGTTTTTTTGTATATATCGATTTTATCTATGGTTGGAGCAAGTTACACTCCATTTTTGTATAATCAGTTTTGATTTTTAATGGTATGATATGTCACTATAGATAATAACAGTATTTGAATTAAAATAAATCAGGTATAAGAGTAACATTTATTAGAATTGCATAAAAAATGATAGATAGAAATAGCGATAACAGTTATGATATAGGTAGTGCTGATGGCAAACACTATATAGAGGATTCTGAAAAGAATAATATACAGGATAAAGTAAAGTCCGACGGAACGGAGAACCATGGCAAGGAAACAAAAGGTTTTAAAAGTGCCGGAGCACGTTTTATGACCGGTGTTTCCATGGGGATTTTTGCCGGACTTTTTGTTGTAGGTGTTTTTGCTGAAAGACCTGATTACTCAGAATCGGAAAAACGTTCTTTGGCAGCAGTGCCTGATTTAACTCTGGTTACTGCGATGAATGGTGATTTTTTTACAGATTTAAATAAATGGTTTTCAGATACATTTCCATATAGAGAGACTCTTCTTGATATGGAATCAAAGCTTGAACATTTTTATGGAGTTGGAGGTGAAGCATATTATGGCAATAAGATAGATGTTGTGGAAGATACCATCCCGGAAAGTGCGGAGTCTCTGGCACCTGTTATAGAGCTTCAGGAGAGCAGTGAAGAGCAGGAGACTGTGGATGAATATCAGGAACTTGTGGAAACAAATGCTGACGGAACTCTGAAGATAGATGATTCACCAAGGGAAACTGTGGAAATCATCGGTGAACAGGCCGGAAATATCTATGTGAACAATAATAAAGGATACGAAATCTTTTATTATAATCAGGGTGGCTCAGTTAAGTATGCCTCTGTTATCAATACCATAAAAGCCAGGTTTCCGGACAAGGAGGTTTATGATATTCTTGTCCCCAACAGTTTTGGAGTGGAACTTGATCAGGCACTTCAGGAAGAGCTTGGCTCGGGCAATATGTCAGATGCATTTAATTATATTTTCAGTCTTATGGATCCGGGTATTCGCAGGTTATCGGTTTTTGATACTATGGTAGAGCATAAGGATGAGTATATTTATTTTAATACCGATCATCACTGGACTGCATTGGGAGCTTACTATGCATACAGGGATTTTTGTGAAGAGAAGGGATTGACACCTCATGAACTCAGTGACTATGAATATGTAGATTATCCGGGATTTTACGGAACTTTTTACTTTGCCACAAACCGTTCAGAGGAGCTGAAATCTAATCCTGATCATGTGGAAGCATGGATTCCTTTGGGAACAAACGATATACTTATTACAAACGAGGAAGGCGAAGTGTTTAATGGACATGTTATAAATGACATGACAGATGCTATTGCCGGTAGAAAGTATAATTGTTTTATAAATGGAGATAATCCTTTTACAGAGATACATAATCCGAGAGTGACTGACGGTTCAAGTTGTGTGGTTATAAAAGAGTCATATGGTAATGCATTTGTACCGTATCTTGTTGATCATTATAGTGATGTCTATGTGGTCGATTACAGATATTATAAGGATAATCTGAATACATTTATCCTTGACCGTGGAGTACAGGACATTATCTTCCTGAACAATATTCAGGCTATAACAGAAAAGGTTTCAGGTGAAATACTGAGTATCTTTTCATGAGAAATGATGTGGCTTTTTATAAGCGGTTGCAAAAATAGTATCCTTCAATTATAATCTTATGGATTATGGATAAAAGGTTTAGTGCGCTCTTTTGCAGATTAGCGTACTAACTAAGGAGATGTATGGAACAGTTTATCATGAAGGGCGGAAAACCACTGCGCGGTGAAGTCGTGATAGGTGGGGCAAAAAATGCCGCATTGGGTATTATTGCCGGAGCGCTTTTAACAGATGAGGATGTTACAATAGAGAATCTGCCGGATGTACGCGATATAAACGTTATGCTTGAGGCACTTAAGGAAGTGGGTGCAACAGTTAAACGTATTGATCGTCATACTGCGCTTATTAATGCATGTAATGTTCAGGATGTTTCTATCGATGATGAGTATATTCGTAAGATAAGAGCATCGTATTATTTTATAGGTTCACTTTTGGGTAAGTATCATAAGGCTATAGTACCTCTTCCGGGTGGCTGTGCTATAGGTTCAAGACCTATAGATCAGCATATCAAGGGATTCAGGGCACTTGGCACAACGGTCGAAATCAAGAACGGATGTGTACATGCTGAGGCAGTTGATGGGCTTAAGGCATCCCACATTTATCTTGATGTAGTTTCTGTAGGAGCTACTATCAACATTATGCTTGCAGCAGCACTCGCCGAAGGCAGAACCATCATCGAGAATGTAGCTAAGGAGCCTCATATCGTTGATGTAGCAAACTTCCTGAATTCTATGGGTGCCAATATAAAGGGAGCCGGTACTGATACTATACGTATCAAGGGAGTCAAGAGATTGCATGGTACAACATATGCGGTCATTCCTGATCAGATTGAAGCCGGTACTTTTATGTGCGCTGCAGCAGCAACAAGAGGAGACGTTCTTATAAAAAACGTTATCCCGAAGCATCTTGAGTCTATATCTGCAAAACTACTGGAGATGGGCAATACTATCTATGAGTATGATGAGGCTATACGTGTTATAGGTGCCGAGATTCAGCACCCTACAGATGTAAAGACCCTTCCATATCCGGGTTTTCCAACAGATATGCAGCCGCAGATGTCTGTAACGCTTGCTCTTGCTGAAGGTACTTCTGTTGTTACAGAGTCAATATTTGAGAACAGATTCAAGTATGTGGATGAGCTTGCCCGCATGGGTTCAAACATTAAGGTAGAAGGCAATGTTTCTGTTATAGACGGTGTCAGGGGATTTACAGGTGCCAGCGTTAATGCACTGGATTTGAGAGCAGGGGCTGCTCTTGTTATTGCCGGTCTTTGTGCTGAAGGTATAACAACTGTAAACGAGATAGGTTATATCCAGAGAGGATATGAACACTTCGAGAAAAAGCTTCAGACATTGGGAGCAGAAATCGATCGTGTTGATTCTGACAGGGCAGTACAGAAGTTTAAGCTTCGCGTAGGTTAAAATTAAATAAAGAGAATCAAAGACTCAAAGGCGTGCACCGCGCTTTTGGGTCTTTTTTGATGTAAAAGCACTAACTTGGTGTTGCACCATGTTGGTGCTTTTTGTTTTATATTAATAATCTGAAAAGTGTTTCTAAAAGTTACAAAAAATGACTAACTATGGAATGTGATATACAAAAAGTTTCATAATGAAACAAAATGATTTTCTGGATCATTGCTTTTAAAGTTCTGATAAAAGATAATTATTATGCAAAATGAAATTAACGTTTATGGAGGAAACACTTTGGAACTTAAATCAATTGCGTTGATTCTTTTTGTTCTTATGTATATTGTTATGATTCTTAAATCGGATTGGAAACTTTATGCGATTTGGATCGTGGCGATTGCATTTGTAGCATTGGGAATCATCAAAAGAAATCCTTTTTATATTTTATCCGTAGTTAACTGGAACGTGCTTATGATGATAGGCGGTACAATGCTTGTTGTCTACTTTTTTATAGAATCCAAAATGCCTAATTTGCTTGCAGATATAATTTTGGATAAATGTAAAAATGTCATGTGGGTTATCATTCTGATGTCACTCTTTTCAGGAGCTGTATCTGCTTTTATTGACAATGTAGCAACGGTTCTTATGATAGCACCTGTTGGACTGGCTATATGTAAGAAACTGGATATTTCTCCTGTATCGATGCTTCTGTCCATAGCTGTATCATCTAATCTGCAGGGAGCGGCAACGCTCGTCGGAGATACGACTTCTATTATGCTTGGCGATTATGCTGACATGAATTTTATGGAGTTTTTCTGGATGAACGGACGTCCCGGTATATTTTGGGCTGTAGAACTGGGAGCACTTATGACAGTTCCTGTAATGATGATTCTTTTTCATAAATATACCCAACCGGTAGAGGCAGGTAAAAAAACAGAAGTTAAGGAAATGTTTCCGACAATAGCACTATGCGGAATAGTAGTTTGTCTTATCATAGCTTCTTTTATACCTAACACACCATCAGTGATTAATGGTGCAATATGTATGACAATTGCAGTTATCTGCGTTTTATATGATTATGTCAAAAAAAGAGAAAAGCTTAATATCATTCATGCATTTGCATCAGTAGATATCGAGACATTGCTGGTACTATGTGGTCTGTTTGTGGTAATCAGAGGTATCACAGATGTGGGGCTTATTGATGATGCAGCAAGTCTTATCGTAAATGCAGGCGGTAATAATCTCTTTGTTCTCTATACCATTATTGTGTGGGGATCGGTTCTTTTTTCTGCCTTTATCGATAATATCCCTTATGTTGCGACGATGCTTCCGATACTTACCAGTATTACAGCATTGCTTGGCATCGAGCCATATGTTCTGTATTTTGGATTACTTACAGGTGCAACTCTCGGTGGAAATATAACTCCAATAGGGGCAAGTGCCAATATCACTGCAGTAGGAATGCTGAAAAAGGGCGGACATGATGTATCATTTGGTGACTTTATGAAGATTGGCCTTCCATTTACTTTGGTGGCAGCAACAATGGGTTACCTGTTTATATGGATATTCTGGCATTAAAGAAAAATACAGGCTTTTAGAAAGCTTAAAAAAAGAAAGAAGGGAAGTCGCAATGGAACAGGCAGTAAATCGTTTATTGATCCTTGCGGACGACTTAACCGGGGCCTTGGATTCCGGAGTACAACTTACATTAAAGGGGGAACATGTTGTTATCCTTACGGATAGAGATGTGGAGTTTCCGGAAGATGATTCGGTGGATGTGATTGTTGTAGATACAGAAACGAGGCATGTAACCGGTGAAGTGGCTGCGAATATCGTAAAGGCTTTGATTCATAAGGCTCAAGATAGAGGCATTAAACGAATATATAAAAAAACCGACTCAGGATTAAGAGGAAATGTCGGTGCTGAACTTGCTGCAGTATTGGAAGCGAGCGGTGCAAAGCATCTTAATTTCATACCGGCTTATCCTGCTACCGGAAGAAAGACTGTAAATGGAGTACAGTATGTAAATGGAAAGCCACTTGCAGAGAGTATTTTCGCAAAGGATCCTATCAATCCTATTACTGTCAGTCGTATAGATGAACTCATTCATTTTGGAAGTGATGTTCATGTTGTATCGGGGAGCAGTTCTGAAAAAAGAGGCATTGTTGTATATGATGCTGAGACTAATGATGATATGAAACGAATTGCTCAAAAACTTGAAGCAGAAGGTGATCTTGATATAACAGCGGGATGTGCAGGATTTTTAGAAGTATTTCCGGTCAGAAAGCGTATTACAGAAAAAGTTAAATTTCAAAGCTTCGATCATAAGCTATTGGTTTTATCCGGATCAGTAAATGATATTACCAGATCGCAGCTTGATTACGCTGAAAAACATGGAGCCTACAGAGTACATGTACCTATGAACAGGATACTGAAGAATCTGTGGAGCAATCATGAAAAAGAGCACTTTATTGATATGGTTGAGGAGAATGCTGGAGACAGCAACATCATAATCATAGATACTTTGGGTATATATGATCCTGAGTATTTGGTTGATCCGGAAGAAGCAGCTCACACTATCGCTGTTAATATGGGCCATCTTGCAAGCTGCCTGTTGCGCAAATATCCGGATCGGACAGTTATGATCATAGGTGGAGATACCTTACAAGGATTCATAAGAAATAAGGGTATAAGTATTTTGAGGCCAATTAAAGAAATAGATCCGGGTATCGTTATTGCATCATATAGATATGGTGATTATGAAAACTATCTCATAACCAAATCCGGTGCATTTGGATCAGATGATCAATTGCAGAGAGTATTTAAGTGGATTGAGGGCAGCAGTTCTGAATAAATGTATTTTCAGGCATAGGGTTTTGTATTGATTTTGTAAATGTTATTAGTTGCCATGAGTGTGGCAGCATCAAGTATAAGGAGGATAATTATGTCACTTGATAAGTATAGTCTTAAATTACCAAAGGCAGTTTATTCAGGAAAAGAAGCAATGGATAATATACCTGAGATACTTAAGTCTGCAGGTTCTAAAAAGGTTGCCGCATTTACAGATAAGGGCATCCGTAAGCTGGGACTGTTTGATCTTGTAGAAGATCAGTTAAAAAAGGCAGATGTGGAGTATGACATATATGATGATTTTCCACCTGAGCCAAGCTATCAGGCTGTTCAGGGTGTTATAGACCGTTTCAAAGGGCATGGCTATGATTTTATTGTTGCCTGTGGTGGCGGTTCTGTAATGGATACAGCGAAGCTTGCTTCCGTACTGGTAACAGATGAGTATGGAGTAAAGGAACTTTTGGATGATCCTAAGAGAGCAAAGAAATGTCTGGAAACTCTTGCAATACCTACAACAGCCGGCACAGGTGCGGAGTGTACTCCAAACGCTATAGTTGGTGTGCCTGAGAAGGAAGTAAAAATCGGTATTGTAAATGACAACATGATGTCTGACTATGTAATCCTTGATGCAAGACTCATTGAAAACCTGCCTCGATCAATCGCAGCTTCAACCGGTGTAGATGCAATGTGTCACTGTATTGAATGTTATACCTCGAATAAGGCTAATGCATTCTCTGATACATTTGCGCTTCGCGGATTTGAAATAATCATGAACAATATTGTAAAAGCTTGTGATGATAAGGATGCACTTGCAGAAAAGAATAATATGCAGATTGCAGCTTTTTATGGAGGAGTAGCAATAACTGCATCAGGTACAACGGCAGTTCATGCACTGAGCTATCCTTTGGGAGGAAAATACCATGTTGCTCACGGAACCTCCAATGCCATGCTCCTTATCCCTGTAATGAGATTTAATGCAGGTGATGAAGAGTTCCGTAAAAGAATGGCTGCAGCTTGGGACTTTGCTTATCACGGTGATAAAAAGTTGTCTACAGTTGATGAAAAAGCCAATGCTCTCATTGACTGGATGGATGAGATCGTAAAGCATCTTGATATTCCAACAGATCTTAAAGAGTTTGGTGTTAAAGCTGAAGATCTTGAAGGTCTGGTTGCTTCAGGATTACAGCAGCAGAGACTCCTTGTTAACAATATGAGAGAAGTGACTGCTGATGATGCACGTTCAATTTATCTCAATGTAATGAAGTAAAAGGAATATAATTATATGTTAATTAAGAAGGAGTTGTTCTGATGCGTGATAGTATGAATCGTCCGGAAAACTTTTCTCCATATGGAGGAGAGTTGATTTTGGAAACAGTAAAAGGGGCAACCTCCGGAAATCTAAATCCTGAAAATGATGTTGTAACCACATTGGGACAAGATAGAGACATGTACAGCTATATTCCGGCTTCAGGTTGTCCTCATGCAAAACAGACTCAGGTTTTTATGGTGCTTCGTGATAGTGACACCAGGGAATCTGCTGAAGAGGTAATGGAGAGATTAAATCTAAAGCAACTTGCAGAAGAGAGACATTTTATACTGCTGTTTCCGAATCCGTTGAAGGATGGCTGGAACTATAAGGATTTATCCGGCAGAGATGATGATAAATCCTTTTTGGTAAGATGTTTTGCGGCATTGCCTAATTCAAAAGGTGGAGTTGCAGGATTTAACGGAATGATTTTTTATCTTGGTATGTCAAAATCATCTTCAGCTATGATAATGACTTTACTTTGTAAGTCTCCATTGGATACGGCAGCAGTTATGATCGGAGAGTTTCCGGAGGATTACAGTATTCCTGACGGACCAAAATCTCCACAATCGGCATGGGTATATGAAAAGAACCTGGCTGCAGAAAAATATTTTAATGAAGTAAATAAGCCTCTAAGGTCTGTTGATGATTATGCAGAGTATAGTGACTCGGTTGTCTTATGGGCTACAGCATTTGAAAACCAAGATAACAAGGCTATAAAGCTCTTTACATCTGAGGCAGGGCTTAGCGATGCAACTTTGGCAGACGCTTGGGAGAGATTGTTTTCGGAAACCAGAAAATGGCGTAATGATGTATACGGTACTTATCAAAAACGAGTAAATTTTGATGATATGGGTTTTACCGGTCATGTAAAAACAGACGAATTGCATGTATCCGGGGATGATGAGCTCGGCATAAAAAGAACATGGTATGAATATGTTCCGGTAAGATACAGAGGAAAACGCAAAAAGCTTCCGCTGGTGTTCTATTTTCACGGCATAAACTGCACACCACTTTATGGTGCAGAACAAAGTGAATGGGCATCCATTGCAGAGCGGGAAGGCTTTATGGCAGTATTTCCGGCACCGGGGGAGGAAGAGAGATGGAACGGTCAAAATGACTCCAGACTTGCTGCTGATGCTGAATTTGTCATGAAGCTCATAGAGTATGAAGATAAAAATGTACATCCGATAGATAAAAGCCGTATATATATTTCCGGATTTTCAATGGGATCAATGTTTACCAATGCACTTGCCGCAGCGTGGCCTGATGTTTTTGCGGGAGCAGTTGCGATAAATGGGCCTCATATAGGTTACTTACAGACATTTGATGAAGCCCTCCCCGGAATAGTTAAATTCAGACCTGACTCAAGAGTTAAGGGATTGGCACCAAATGGAGAAAAAGAATCTCCAGTACATGTTTTGTCAGATGAAAAGAAGAGTAAGTATGATTATAAGATGCCCTTTGTACAATTCGCAGGTTATCTTGATACATTAGGATTTAATCCCGGACGTAAGTTCCCTATGAGCAGCAAAGAGGATGGTATGTGGATAGATACTATTAACTTTTGGAGAAAATTTAATGGTATATGTGATACAGAGCTTATGTTCAGTAAGGAAACATTATCCGGACTGGCGGCGGATATAAATAAAGATGAAGATAGATTTTTCTATCAGAGCTGGAAAGATGAAAAGGGTGATGAACTATATCATTTTGTGACAGTAAGGAGAATGCCTCATGCTGTTGATACTCGTGAACCTGAGATTGGATGGAACATAATTAAGCATTATCGAAGAAATAAGGATGGATCTTTGGAATACAAAGCATAGAGGATTAGAGGAGGTAATTTATGAGTATTAAAACACTGGATGTTTTAACACCGGACGGACAATTGTATTATGATTCTGAAATGAAATTAACAGAAGCAATGCTACCTACAGGACCATGGCCAACGGCGCATGCTCCGTCTCTGCTGGAAACTAAAGAGGGTACTTTATTGTGCTGCTGGTTTGCAGGTACATATGAGGGTGGAGCAGACATTAATGTGGTGGTTTCACGACTTCCAAAGGGAGCAGATAAGTGGGAAGAGCCGGTAAATGTTTCCAATGAGAATGATTTCTCTGACCAGAATCCATCTCTTTGGCTGAATCCAAATGGAGAAATCTGGTGCCTTTATACATCACAGTTGGGGCGTCAGCCGGGAAAAGACAATATGCAGTTTACGGCTGTTGTAAAAAAGCAGGTATCAACGGATGATGGCCGTACCTGGGGAGAGCCGGAAGTTTTATTTGATGAACCGGGTACTTTTTCAAGACAACCTATACAGATATTATCAAACGGGAGATGGATATATGGTAACTGGATATGCACAGACTCAAAAGATGGTCTTGCAGGAGATCCGAGTGCCTTCAGGATTTCAGATGATGAAGGGATGACCTGGAGAAGAGTTGATATGCCAAAATCCAATGGACGTGTGCATCCTAATATCGTAGAGCTTTCAGATAAGCCGGGGCATTTAATTGCATTTATGAGATCGAGAGAAGCTGATTTTATATATAAGAGTGATTCTTTTGACTATGGTGATACCTGGTCAGAGCCGGTGGCTACGGTTCTTCCTAATAACAATTCATCCATTTCTGCGATTAAACTGAAAAGTGGAAGATTATGTATTTGCTACAATCATTCAAGTGCACCGAAATCGTATACCAACATGGGCGCATGGCCGGGACTCAGATGTCCTATAACCATCGCACTGTCTGAGGATGATGGTGAAACATGGCCACTTATCCGAAATGTTGAGAGAGGAGAAGGCTATGTTGGTGAGGAGAATCGTGGAGGAAATATGCAGTATGAATATCCGTATATAATGCAGGCTCAGGATGGTATGCTTCATGTTGCATATGCCTATCAGACTCGTCGCGGAGTTAAGTGGCTTACACTTAGTGAAGCCGATGTTATAGGTAAGCGGGGAGCCAGCATATATAATCCGACATCAGGGGCTGTAGGCGCTCATTGATGAGATTGTGATCCTTATCCATTATATTATATCCTTATGAATATCCCGGAGGTTGTTGTGCCTTTGGGATATTTTATTTTATCTAAAACACATAAAATCCCGGAAAAGAATAAAGTGTTTCAAATTTGCACTAAAAATGATACACTTTTTTTGTGTTACAAAATGCACATATTCTGATGGATAATACCTTTATGGAGGTAAGTATATATGAAGTATAGGATTCTTGGAGTTGCACCATATGAGGCTATGAGAAAATCTATGGAAACTCTGGCAGATACTATTGATAATATTCAATTGGATGCTTATACCGGAAACCTTGAGGATGGTGTCAATGTGGTAAAGGAGCATTCGCATGATCAGTATGATGTCATAATATCACGAGGAGGAACCTCAAGACTTATATCAGAGATAACAAATACTCCGGTAGTTGAAATTTCACTGTCTGTGTATGATGTTCTGAGAGCCATGAGGCTTGCTGATAACTATGAAGCAGAATATGCAATTGTAGGGTTTAAAAATATAACAGAGACAGCTCATACTTTATGTGATCTAATGAAAAATCGTACTAAGATTGTAACTATACATGATGAGGAGGAAGTTGTTTCCACATTGGAACAGTTAAAGCAGCAAGGTATAAGTATGGTCATTTGTGATATGGTCACACAGAATATTGCAAGACGCATGGATATGAACTCTATACTCATAACATCAGGAAACGAAAGTATCTTGTCAGCTATAAGTCAGGCTATCAATATCTGCAGAAGTTATGCGGCGATAAGGGAAGAAAATCATTTCTTAAGAGGAATAATGAGTCATAATGGTTCCTCTACGATAGTAATGGCCGAGGATGGAACAGTTTTTTTGTCAACATGGACCGATGAAGAAGAAAAAAATGCTGAAGTAATAGAGATGCTTCGTAAGGAGATAAAAACGGTTATAGAGTCAGGAGACCGTAAGTTCTTTAGAAGTATGGATAAGGTGCTTTATTCAGTGACTACCCAAACGGCTGTATATAATGAAAAAAAATATATCACATTTTATTTCACCGCCTCCAAGATACCTCTTACCACAGGTAAATATGGTATTAGGTTCATGAACAGAGAAGAGGCTGAAGAGAAGTATTATAACAGCTTTTACAGTATAGCCGGAGCTATGGGGCTTCTTGGAAACAGGATAGATGAAATCAGTTCTGCAAGGTACTCGGTTATGATACAGGCAGAGACAGGAACCGGTAAAGATCTTATAGCATATTACATATATATGAAGAGCACGATGTCAGATCATCCGCTCATCACAATTGATTGCAGTATCATGGATGACAGAGGCTGGGAGTATCTGCTCAATCACTATAACTCTCCGTTTAATGACAATGAAAATACGATTTACTTTATGAATATAGGAAGGATACCGGAGGATAAGCACAGGAGGCTCTTGTCTGCCATCCTTGATACGAACCTCCAAAGGAGAAACAGACTCATTTTTTCTGCCTCCGATAATATAGAAAATGAAGCAAAGGAGAGGGTAAGTGACTATAGCCGTAAACTGTATTGTGTTCGGATAGGTTTGCCTCCTCTCAGACAACGTAGAGAAGAACTTCCGCTTCTTGCAAGCTTATATCTCAGTAGGCTTAATGCAGACATGGGAAAGCAGATTGTCGGGCTTGAGCCCGGAGCAACTGAAATAATAGAAAATTATCAGTGGCCTCAGAATTATAAGCAGTTTCAACATGTACTTATGGAAGCTGCAGCCCAAACAGATACTCCGTATATCAGAGCAGAAACAATAATGGATCTTTTGGAAGAAGAACAGGCATCAAACGTATATGCATCCGTGTTTAATAATGGTACAAATCAGCCTTTGCCCAATATGACACTTGAGCAGATTAATAAAAGTATCATAAAACATGTTCTGGAGGATAATAAAGGAAATCAGAGTAAAACGGCAAGGCAGCTTGGTATAAGCAGAACTACATTATGGAGATATATAGGCAGAGAAAAGTAAATTAATTTTTGAATCATTGAATATTATAAACTATAACAGTCAAAAGCTCCTTTTGGGAAAAGTTCTCATATAGGGAGCTTTTTGTATATAAAACTATTAAAAATGTGGTGCATAATATGCTAATTTGATAATTGTTGCCCCGAAAAAGCGAATAATGTTTCATATTGTTACGATTATGAGGCATGATTTTGTATACATTAACTACTGTTTCAAATAGAAACCAGAATGGATTTTTTTTGTAATGTAGTTACATGTTCATGAGTAGATAATAACACCATAAAGTTTTGTGGCGCTGGCAAAAAAAATATATGCGTGTTTGAAAGGGGATTTAATTATGACAACACAAATGATTTTGGCACTGGCTGTGCTGGTATTGATGATTGTATTGATAATGTTTGATGTACTACCGTTCGGTGCACCTCCACTTCTTGCGGATTTTCTGCTGGTAGTTCTCGGACTTGCTGATATTAAAACAGCATTTGGCGGTTTTACTAACAACTCTGTAGTTATGATAGCAGGATTTATGGCAGTCATGGCAGCCCTGCAGAAAACAAGGTTCATGGGGAAACTCAAGGAAACCATGATAAGTCTGGTAACTAAAGGCGGTTATAAAAGTTATGCACTTTTGATAATCATTGTCATGGCAGGTGCAGCACTTGCAGGTGGCGGATCCACAGGTTATTACGTACTGATATTATCACTTATTACAGCTATTCCATATCAGAAGCAGTTGCCTACATCCAAGCTTATGATGCCACTTGGATTTGCAACCAATCATCCACTTATTCCTTTTAATGTAGCACTTTACTTTGGTGTTGCAACAACAGTTCTTGAGTCTGCCGGCTGGACAGCAGGTATGTCTATGGCAAAATTCTCTCTTGTGAATTTTTGTCTTTCACTTGGATTCCTGGTATGGGCTCTCATGGCGTATAAGCTGCTTCCTGATCATCCTATCCAGGAGCCGACAGTAGATCAAAAGAAAAATGCAGATGGGCTTGATAGTGAGGATGCACTTACACCATGGCAGGAAAATGTAACAATATTTGCATTTGGCGCATCTGTAGTTTGTATGATGCTGATGAATCAGCTCGGAAATATAGCACTTGCTATTCCCGGATTATTCGGATTTATTCTTATCCTCACCAAGGTAATATCATTTAAGGAGTTCCGCGAGAATTATTTTGCACCGGTAATGATAATGATGGCCGGAGTAGTCGGTGTAGCAGATGCTCTTGCCAATACAGGATTTACAGCAATGGTTGGTGATGCTGTGGCAGCAGCATTGGGAACAAACGCAAATCCGTTTATCGTTATTTTCCTGTTTGCAGCGCTTACATCTACAGCAGCTTGTGTTACCGGTTCAAATATGGGTTCTGTATATATCTTTGCTCCTATTGCTGTTGCTACATGTATGGCTTTGAATCTCAACCCTATTGCAGCCGCCGCAGCAGTAACATGTGCAGGATGGCAGGGACACTATATGCCTATCGATGGACTTCCTGCTCTGATCTTTGGTATGGGTAAATACTCTATGAAAGAATTTTGGAAGTTTACGGTTCCTATGTATATCATAAGACTTATATTCTTGTGTGCGGGAGCAGTGATCATCTTCCCGATGAAGTAATATAGGTAAACAATATATGTGCTCCGGTGAGAATAAATATCTTACCGGAGTTTTTTGCGGAGAAAATCCATGGCAATATATGTTGCGGAATGTGTTTCAAAATACTCCATGAAACCAAAGACACAAAGCAAAATGTTCCATAAATGGACACTTTACAACGTTTAAAATATTTAATTGCCAAAACTACTTTGTTATTATAACAACAGTGAAATTATTAATTGTTAGCACGTATGATCAGAATTTAAAGATATGTGTATGACAGAGTTGAAGATTTAGGAGGATGCTATGGCAGACATTAGACCGATAGTTGGTATTTCTATGGGAGATCCATTTGGAAATGGTCCTGAAATTTCCGTAAAGGCTTTGAATGATAAAACTCTTTATGATCGTTGTAAACCTCTCATCATTGGTGATAAGACATCTATGGAGTATGCACTAAAGGTTGCCCAAAAAGTTGATGGTATTGATCTTAAGTTAAATATAGTTAAAGAACCAGAAGAAGGTAAATACGAGTATGGAACTATTGACCTTATTGATCTTAACCTGGTTCCTGCTGACAAGATTCCGGATACACTTGATGATCCTGACGGTCCTCAGCCATTCCATATCGGAGCCTGTGAACTGGGCGGAGAGGCAGCATTCCAGTACGTTGTATATGTTATCAAACTTGCTATGGCAGATAAGGTTGATGCAACAGTGACCAACGCACTGTCTAAGGAAGCCATCAATATGGCCGGACATCATTATTCAGGTCATACAGAGATTTATGCTGATTATACAAATACAAAGAAGTACGCAATGATGCTTGGACATGAGGATCTCAGAGTAGTTCATGTTTCAACTCATGTATCTTTACGTGAGGCATGTGATCGTGTCAAGAAGGATAGAGTTCTTGACTGCATCCACATGGCTAACGAAGCCTGCAAGGCGCTCGGTATTGCTGAGCCTAAAATCGGTGTTGCAGGTCTCAATCCGCATTGTGGTGAGGACGGTATGTTCGGAAGAGAAGAGATTGAGGAGATTCAGCCGGCTATCGATGAGGCGCTGAAAGAGGGGATAAACATCCCTGAAAAGAAGCCTACACCACCTGATACTGTATTCTCCAAGGCACTTGGAGGATGGTACGATATCGTAGTTGTTATGTACCATGATCAAGGACATATTCCACTTAAGGTTAAGGGATTTGTTTATAACAAGGATGAGCATCATTGGGAGGCTGTTGCCGGAATCAATATGACTCTCGGCCTTCCTATAGTTCGTGTATCAGTTGATCATGGCACAGGCTTCGGACATGCAGGTAATGGCGGAGCCAATGAACTTTCACTTGTAAATGCTGTAGATGCAGCATTACAGATGGCTTCCTACAGAAAGGCAAATAAGGCATAATAACATGATTGTCGATAGTTTTGAACACATAGGCTTTTATGAGCCAATGCTTCCAAATTTGAAATGTGGTCTTGATGCAATCAAGGTTTTGCAGTCAAAAGGCGAACTTGAAGAAGGAACCTATAATTTTGAGGGTGGATTCTTTAAGGTACAAAAGGGAGTAACCAAAGCATTTACAGAGGGAACCTTTGAGGCACATAAAAAATATATAGACGTACAGATCCTCATAGATGGTTCCGAGGAAATAGCCTGGAAAGAAATTAAAGATCTGACAGAAGTCATACCTTATGACGATGAAAAAGATGCAGCAAGATATAGTGGAACCTTCGAGAATAAGATATTGATAAACAAGGGGATGTTCTGGGCAGCATTCCCTCACGATGGACATAAAGCCATATCACACACAACGAAGCAGCAAAGCTTTACAAAGATAATACTTAAGCTTCCGGTCGATTGTAATAAGGTATGATAGTTTATTCTAAGGGCATGTTTTAGGATCAGGACTTAAGTATAGAACAGATTGAAACCTCTCAAAGCATCATTAACCTGATGACTTGAGAGGTTTTATAGTTATTATAT
>AUXO012136698.1_pt1 | contig 17653 bp, 16 predicted proteins | sample 768731 | NCBI WGS metagenome assembly AUXO01 (sample SAMN02715735, study PRJNA202380) | gut metagenome | biome: sheep rumen | host: Ovis aries | place: New Zealand: Palmerston North
TATCGCCTTTATCTCCCTTAGGACCAGTCAAAGCTTCTAACTGTTCAGGAGTAAAATCCTCATATTCAAAAGAATCTCCTTTTTCACCTGGATCACCTTTATCACCCTTATCTCCTTTATCTCCTTTATCTCCTTTATCTCCTTTATCTCCTTTAAGACCTTGGATACCTTGTTCACCCCTATCGCCTTTATCTCCCTTAGGACCAGTCAAAGCTTCTAACTGTTCAGGAGTAAAATCCTCATATTCAAAAGAATCTCCTTTTTCACCTGGATCACCTTTATCTCCATGAATACCTTGAGGACCTTGGATACCTTGGGGGCCCATAAAAGAATAATCAGACCTAATCTCTTCACCATCATCAAACGTCACATAAACATAACCATCTTCATCAAAGGAAACAGATGAAATCCCTCTACCATCAAAAGCTCCATCATCTAATAGCTGCTGTAAATAATTTTGATAATCAAGCATTGCTTGTTTAGAACTGACATACTCCGCAACAAAAATATCAAATTTATTAGGCGTAGGTAATGGGATAATAACATTCTCATTAATATACAACTCTAAAATCTGAGTCCTAACAGTAGTGATACTTTTAATGTTATTCTGCCTAGAAGTGTATCTATTACCATAAATACATACTTGAATTACACCACCATGCTTATATACTTCAGAAGGCATATAACAAGAATTAGAATCGTCTAATAACAGCTCTTCAGTAACACCATAAGCAGGAGATTTAAAAACAGCAATAACAGCTTCAAGATCCTTCCATATTTCAGATTCTAATATAAAATTACATTTAATATAATCTATATCTACAATCTTAGAAACATCATCAGGATTATTACATACAAAACTATTATCATATACAGTAAACTCTAATAACATAACAGCCCTCCAATTATTTAACCAATTCTTTTCCAAATATTAACGACTACATAAGGAGGCATATTCTTACCTGTCCCGGAAGCACCTGCACTACCAGAAGTTAAATCAATAGAATGCTGATGTAACCCACCAGTACTAACAACATGAGTATGTCTCCCATTACGCTCAATATGAACACTACGGAAATCAGTATCAGGATTACCATTAGTCGGTACTTTATTTTTAGTTAAAACAGAGCCGTCAGGCATAAACATAGAAAATAAAGCTCCCATATTCACACCAACAAAATATGAAGACCTTGTAGGAACATGTGTATGTTCACCACTATACCCTAAACCATGACTATGCCCATTATGTACCCCGACATAACCTGATACTCTATGGGTATGACTAGGTAAAGTACTATTCGCACTACCACCAGTACTTCCTAATTCAACACCTGGCGAAGCAGCTAATAAAAACCTACCTTCAATTTTTTCCCACTCACCACCAAATAAAATTTCAGGATCAACATTATTTATATTCATATAAATCGATCCGACAGGATACACTAAATCAAACAATTCAGAACGCCTAACAGCATCTTTATCCCTAATCTGATGTTGTTCACCTTTTACATTAATATACTCAATATAAGCCATACTAACCTCCATTAACGCATATTCATTAACTTAGAAACCCAATTAACACCTAATAATTCAAATCTTTTCTCATTTCTGGAATATAATTTTAATCTAGGAGCATAACCCTTACCTGAAATGGAAACTCTAACTTTCCATAAAGAAATATCATAATCTAAACTTTGATCTAAAATCCATTGATTAGTCAGATCTATATCATCTAAATCCGTCTCTAAATAAGGAGTAGAATCTATATAAACAATTCCATAATCTTCATCAAACTCATCAATAATCTGATTAACATCATACTTATACAATATTTTTCTTGGAGCACCATCTATAATGTAATCCATCCCAAATTGCATATTTTTCTTATCTATATTATTGATCTCTAATTGAAGCTCTCGATAACGCTTTTTATACTGAAATTCATCTTTTCGATAACCTGTATCAATAAATTGATAATTTCTAAAACTATAATAATCATCTATATGAACATAAACATTCTCTAATTTATTAACGATATCATATTCAAAATAACCATTATAATAATCAGTAATATCAGTAAGGTATAACACTGTATCTACAATTTTTTTATAAAAACCATTAGGAATATATAATACTGTATCTTCGACAGAGAAATCATATCCATCTGGTAAAACGAGCACATTATCGACAATTCCAGAACCTTCAAAATTAGGATCATAAATAATTTCTGTACCATAAGGCAAATGATAATCACGAACTAAATTTTTATCCAAACATAATAATTGAATAAACCTATGATTTTCAAATTCACCAGCCTCTTTATTATCTACACTTAATATTGAAGAAGAAGCCATAATACCGGTCTCTGTAGAATTATGTTTATAAGGAAACAAAATATGAACTGCCTCATAAACCCAAATTTTCCACATTCGGTCCACAGTGTTATACATAATATCCAAATAGAGTAAAGAACTAGAATCAGAAAAACTAAATACATAGATATTATGTATATCTTCATAATCTAGATAATTATAATAAGTAACTAATTCATACTCTCCACTATAGTCATAAGTCTCTTTAAAAATATTTTGAACATTAACCGAAAAATTATCAAAGAAACTAGTAATAGGAGTTGTAATAGGAGCAATAGTCAATTCACCAGTAGTAGACTGTGCTTTAGGAACCATCATATAATAATAATTACCTGATTTGAAAAACAACATATTACGTACAGTCTGAATAAGATGTTTATCCCAAAGATCTATACTTAAATGTGATTGCAACAATTCAGACTTCCAACTATTACCATCCTCGGCCAGAACAACTTTATACAATTTATCTGTAGTAAACACCGCCAAGCCATCCATAAACTCAACAGCATAAATAATAGGAGAATCAAAAACAATTATATTATTAGGATAAGGAAAATAAGAAGGCTCATCATAATCGCTAATAAACAATATAGTAGGATCCTTAGGAAGCCCCCAAACAACTAATCTATTTTTCCAACATTCCATACCGGTAGCAGTAGTAAGATCATAGACCTCTTGTTCTACAGCACCAGCTGTGCCATAATTCTCAACAGTAAAATCAAAACCTACAGTTATGGCTTTTTCAACAACATCAGAAACAACACTATTTTCATAAGGATAAGCAGATACCCTAATCATTATTTCTTTAGCAGGAGGAACAAATCTTTCAACTTCAAGCTTAACGCCATCATTTAAAACTTCAGTGCTTTTCTGAAGGAGGGTCCAATCAGACGCAGTAGTTTCTCGCCATTCCCACACAATATCATACTTTTTACCGGCAGAAACCGAATAATAACACCTAAAAGAAATAGGCTGATTTTTCTTTGGTGTCATCATAATCTTAGGAAAAGCACCTAAATCATAAGGAAGAATACCTTCTAACTGAATAGTAGACCCTTCTCGCTTATCATTAAACTCATAAGCTTTTTCTTTAGCGAGCATATTATAACCATACGCCACAGCTTCAGAAACCGATAACTCTTTAGGCTCAACACCCTCAAATATATATTTTGAAGAAACCTCATCAAACTTAGTCCTAAATAACCCAGGAACACTATTATCATCCTCACCAAAGAAATAATAACTATTCCCATAAGCAAAAGATCCAACAGGAAACTCCATTCTATGGTAAACATCTTTTTCTACAGGAACTTTGTGTATAGAATTATACTCAGAAACATAATAATAGCACTTATGAGGTTCACCATTATTTACACCTAAACCGTAAGATATATCAACTGAATAATCAGCATCTTCTATATCAACATCTAATTTTTCAACAGATTCTTCAGAAGTACTGACCCAAATATCTCCTAAACGAGACACAGCACTATCAATACTACCTAAAATAAACTGATCAAAACTAACACCATTCTCAACACATCTCTTACCGTCTTTAATAGAAACTGTATCAGAAAGATAAGATTCAGAAGATGTACCAGAAGATATATCAGGAAATATTATCTTTTCAGGTCTAATAGCTGGACGAGGAGTTAATTTACCGCCATCTTTATCATAGACGAAATTTACAATACATTTAAGATAGCCATCTTCAATAAGACCATCTGTAAACATCATACCATGACTAAAATCAGATTCTAAACTAGCTCGTCTCTGTTGCCGACTGTATTGTTTAAAAGGAGTAACCCTGGCCATTTAAAATACCTCAAAATATCTAGATATAGAATTATCTAAATCAACAAACATATTCTCATCAATTAACACCCCACCAGTACTATCAGACTGGAATATACGAGGTACATGATCTATATGATCTCGCATCATATAAAACAAATTTTGATCATACTTACGAGCATAACCTTCATCTGCAACAATACCTTCTTCATCCATCTCATAAAACTTATGAGCAGCACCTAAAGCCACCACAGACCTCAAATACTGATCAGGAAAAAAATCATACACAGCAGTATCAGTATCTAAAGTCTTAATATCTAAACTGGAAAACGAAGGATACGTAGAATTTAAAGCTGTATTTATATCATCTATAACTTCATCAAAGAAAGGAACAAGTTTCTGATAAACAAGTTGTTCCCCTGCCAAATAAGTATTAGTAAGTTTTACAAGTTGAGATAATTTCATAATTACCCTCCTAGCATTAGAGGGAGATCACTCGACCTCCCTCCTGCCTTTTAGATGATGGATCGTTTAGAAAAACGTAAGCTCACCAGGAGATCTTTCAAGGTTGGAACCAACATCTTTCATACGATTTTTTTTCTCAATAATCTTATCGATTTTGCTTATTCGAGACATAGCCTCTAAAGCAAATTGTTTAGGAACCTTATAAGTTTTACCATCACACGGTATAACAATAGTGATCCCATTTATACTAACAGTCATCGATGTTCCGAAATGAGGCTTATACAGAGGCGATATGGAAACAGGAGTTTTCTCCTGTTCCGCATATGCCTTTGCTAATCTCTTTCGATAAACCATCTCAGTCTGTTTAACTTTAACATCATCCTTTTTAGCAGCCATAGTTTACCTCCAATTCTTAATACAGATTAGCTGTGGAAGGTACACACATATAATCTATGATAGCCTCAGGTCTAGTAGAACCAAATCCTACAGAATTAATCTTAAACCCGATAGACTGTCTCTGATCGATAGGATCAAGAACACCAGCAGATCCTTTAGGCTTAACATATACCTTAGCATTACCTTCTCCAGTAAGACCTGTTCTCGTAAGAGCATCCTTACCGATAACCATGATATGATGGACATTAAGCTCATGCCAATCATCATGACCGTCATATACCAGATTCTCAATATCCCAAATTCCTAACTGAGGAATGAAAGAGGCGTCCATCTGAGTTCTGGAATCTTTGACATACGCACCAGCTGTAGGATCACCTTCAACAGCATAGCTCGTATATACCTTAGGATCAGTTGCTCCAGAATGAGCTTCATCTAACGGAGTATCCTTATAAACTGTTGCATAAGTATATGTTCCGTTATCCTCCCTGTAGATTCTCTTAGCATCGGTAGCAGTACCCTCAACCGAATCAACATAATCACCACCAGCCGGGCACACAAGCGACTCTTCGAATTCCATCTGGAACAGAGGGAATAATGTAGAACCATCGTAAGCATCCTTAGTAGTCTGGTTGATCTTCATAAACTTCTCAACAGTCTCATCAGAAATCATGTCATAAGTAAACTCAGGAGAACAGACAACCTTATATCTTCCACCATTTCTAGGCTTTACTAAAGCTCTCTTAAAATGAAGAACGATAAGTCTAAGATCGATCATATTAGGCTTAGATTCTAATGTAAGATTCTCATAACCTTCAACCTGACCTGCATACCACGGATTTGCATGAGCCAGAAGAGTCTCCCTAGCAAGCATATCCAGAGTTTCCATAGCTACGATAGAATACTCTCTAGTATAGTGTGCAATAACAGGATCAACTACACTGAAATCAACCTTATCAGTAAATTCCATATAACGTCCATACTGTTCTGCACTGAGTTCATACTTCTCAACCGAACCCTTATCAGATTTCGGAGGAACACCTTCAACAAGAGGTACAGTATGTGCCTGAAGCGGTGCCCATCTACGAAGAGTCAGCTTTTCAGCTTTATCCTGTATCGGGGACTCATCAGCAAGCTTATAATACTTATACTCTGCTGCATCGATACGAATAGTATCTAATAACTGCTTAGAATAGAAAACTTCAGGTCTGATAAGATTCTTAGTATCTACTGCCCTCTCACCATTCCAAGTCTTTGCAAGATCAACGATATTGTTAATGTTTTCAACACCAGCAAGTGCATTTAATGTAATAGCCATAATTAACCTTCTTTCTTTTTAATTGCTATTACAAGTCTTTATCTGAAAGAAATTCATTCAACTCCCGAACACTATCGATTTCATAATCTCCGTCTTTGCTTATACCACCTTTCTTATCAGAAACTTTTCCAGCAGCATGTTTCTTAACCTTTTCCTTCCGTTCATTCTCAGAAGATAAAGCTTTATCTACTGCTGCTTGAACAAGATCCTCATAATGAAGTTTTAAATATTCAGCCTCTAAATCAACTGGTTTACCTTCAAGAGGATTCTTATCGTTTTCTATCAAATACTGAGTAAAAGCATTGACTTCTTCTTCGTCCAAATCATATCTTTCAATTAAACTTGTAAAAGCTTCCGTAGTTTCTTTTTCCAGTTTAATCTGTTGGTTTTCCTGGACTAAACTTTCTAACTCATTAATACGCTGTAAAGTTTCAACCGGTATATTAGTTTCCTTAGATTGACGCTGAAGTAAAAACTCTTCAACTTTAGCAGAAATAGTATCTACATCAGTTCCGGCATCTAGTCCAATAGCTTTACCTAACCGTTTAAGAAGTTCAGTTTGCTTCTTATTCTGCTGACGCATTTCAGCAAACTTGAAATTCTGCTGAGCCTTCTTTTTATCATTTGATTTAGATTTTTTGTCAGGCTCCTCTTCAGACTCATCATCAGATTCTTCATCATCAGATTCATCTTCATCGGTTTCATCCTCTTCATCTTCCTGTTCTTCAGCTTCACCCTCATCTTCTTCAGGAATATCTTCCTCTTCAGTTTCATCCGGTTCTGCTTCATCAATAGGATCCAATCCGAAAAGTTCACCTAATTCTTTCATCTCATCTGCCATAATTCTTCCCTTTCCTTTCTAAGCTGATCGGGAGTAATCAACTTCCATATAATCTCAGTTTTTCAGGTAACTGGAACCTTTAACTACATCTAAAATATATACTACATATAGTAGAAAGTCAAGCACTTAACACTATATATAGTGTCTTGTAGCTTGACTTTCCACACATCTATGGCAAAGGAGATGTTTTTTTTTATTCCATCATACTCATCGGATCAACCGATGCAGTAGGAGCTCCTGTAGAAGGAGCCATCTCCATCTCCTGCTGATAAGGAGTCATTTCCCCATTTCTCATGGCCTGTAAACCATCCGCAGCTTCAGCTAAAGCATCTTCTGGTAAATCGCCTCTGGCTAACATTGAAGCATACTCAGCAATAACATTCTGTGCTTCAACATAAGCATTAAGCCCGGCCTGTACGCCCATCCTCTTAAGCATCTGCTCCCTATACGGAACATCCTGACAACGAATCCATTCTTCAGGAGTAATAACATCAATTCCAGTACCAGACTGCTGATATTGCATCTGTTTTTCCATCATGTTATTGGCCCATGCCTGAACTCTTTGCTTATTCTTAGGTAATTCACTACTAATCTGAACAGCATATTCAAACACAGAATCCCCATCTATTTTAGGAAAATCTATCCTTACAGTGTCAAACACGGCCTGAGTAGGAGTAGATTTTTCCTCATTTTTAAGAATATAAGACCTTTCAGGAGCATACTCAATCAATAATTTCAAAGTTAATTCAGTAAGTTCACGAGTATACTTTTCATAATTCATAACCTTAGGCGTATCGATCAATGTTACTCTATTTAACATTTCTTCAGTACCACCTGTAGTTATAATAGATCCGGTATCTCGACCAGTATACTTGTCATCTACCCCAGACATACCTTTGATATTATTGTTCATACTCATAAGCATATTAGGCAAACCATTGCTTACCTCAGGAAACTGATGATAATGAACAGCCTTTGAAGCATCTCCGTTTACAACAAATGTACGGTCAGCTTCATTACCATGCTTAGCAAAAGCAGCAATATTCAAACCACTCTGACTGTTAATAAACTTAGGTGGCCTTTGGTTTTTATATTCTACAGTAAATGCTATTGAATCCATCAAATTATATACAAGATTATTTGCAAATATCTTTGCTGGCTCACTAGCACCAACTAACGAAGACCCAGGCAAATTACAATAAAGTTCCGCAAAAGGAAACATATTAGGCTTAATATTTTCTTTTCTATACAGGATTACTTTATTATCAACAGTATGTATTTCATCTATACCGCCTTCAGGATTCTTAATCCACCAAACATACAAAACATAATGATCCGCACTATCTGAAACACTATTCCTGTCTCTATACTCAGGAGGCATTTCATTAGACCTGTACTTACCTTTTGAAATATATTTTTCAAAAGCTTCTTTATATCTGGAATCATTCTTAAATACAGACTTATGATAAGATTCCCATATAAAGCACCAACCACTATGCTGTAAATCCTTAGCAAACGGATCTCTTAAAAAATGAATAGGATCGACATTATTATATTCTATATCATCTTTATCAGAATCCCAACGGACCTGAGTAAGCCCAAGATTTAATAATGCAGCACGCTCCCCAGCTTCAAACTGAACGTAACCAACATTATTCTTATCCCACTCATGTTCCATAGCAACATTCAATAATTCACAAATCTCAGTATCATCCTGAGAAGTAGGAATAATTTGAGCAGACTTAGCAACTGTATAAAGCGAAGCAAGAATATTATTCTTCACATAACTTACAAAATTAGTGTCCGGTAACAACTGATATGGTGGAAACTTCGCTTTAATAGCTTTCCACAAATCTCCATTATCTGTAGAATCCAACATCTGCATTTTCCGATGCTCTCGTCTATAATAACGAAACCCAAGATCTCGTTTATCTCGCAACATTTCCAAACATTTCTTTTCGTCAAATTCAGGTATATTATTCTTTTCCATCGACAAGTTCCTCCTGATCTAACATGAAACTATTAATTTCCTTCAACATATCATTAAGAGAATTCTTGATTTCTTCATCTTCTTCAGAACTCTCAACAGGCTCGATTTTCTGTTCTGGATAATTATGCTCCACATTGACTGTTATATTCAAATTTATCCCTTTTAAGAATAACAATACAACTATTCCGATAATTATTCCTAAAGTAATATAATTAAGTACCATAAATATCTCCTTTATGTCCACATATTATAATCCACAATATCAAACGGTGTTTCTTCCATAGGTTTATATTCAGGCTCATCATCAGCCAAAGCCCAATAAGCCCTCTTCTCTTCATCCTTATCTTCCTGTTTACTTAACTCCTCTCCACGCTGATTATAAACGCCATAGATCAAATCAGCCGGATTAGCAGGAAGTTCCATAGTTATCCACTCTAAAGCATTAATACCATGGTTATCTTTATCAACTGGTTTTCCAGTAAAACCGCTTTTCAAAGATTCATCAGCCTTAAATTTATAATCATCTAATTCCTGTATAAGAACTTTACATTTCCTCTGAATCTCAATCTTCCCACTTTCAAAATAAGTGTTCAATCTGAAGATTCTTGCATCCACATTTATAAATCCCGGTATAAAACTTATTCCAAAATCAAGAAAATGATCCGCAAGAGACTTCTTATCATAGTCTCGTTTAGGGCCAGATCTAGGATCAATAATAGGAGCACACACCCAGCCCCCAACAGGAATATCTTCCGTAAACTCATAAAATAACTTACTTAGCGTTTCCACATTATTATTGCTACTACGACATTCGTCATAAACAACAACTTTTCCATTTTCTAAATCTATCGCAGCTTTCACAAAAACAGCATCATCTACCAGCCCATAATCAAAAGCCACTATCCTTTTCCAATGCTTAGGGATATCATAATCATCTACAACACAAGCATTAGATTTCGGATAAACCTTTCCTTCTGCATACAGAAATGATCCATAAATGTATCGGTTCACCCACCACAAAGGTTTATTCTTAACATTGTTCTCAATAAAATTCTCAGGTAAAAACTCATTAGCAGAAGTGCTGGTAACATGTGTGCTTATTGCCGGATCCGCAACTTCAGGATCAATATCATACTCGTCTAATATCTCTCCATGCTTATATATGTCTCCACTTACCAACAACACATCGTTCCTTATCCACCCGGCAGAAGGGTTGCTTTCAATTATACCTTTCTGCCAATTATTCTTTATTATAGGAATCGGCACCCCATTAGCAGCATGTTTATAAACAACTTCCCCATTCTCATCATGCTCAGGAACAGTAGCAGCCATATTCCTTAATCTCGTCTTCAACTGAACAAAACTCTGTCGTTTTACCTCAGAAGCCTCAACTATTAGAAAACTGGTCAAATTGTAAGACCTTAGTTTCTCCGGATCATCGTATGGCCTAAACATCAAACGATGCCCATTAATAAAATCAATATAAGATTTCTGTGTGCTAATGTTCCTGACAAAAGCCACCGGAAGATCAGCTTCCATCTCACGTTTAATAGTCTGTTCATACTGAGAAGCAACATTAGCTCCTATCAATGTGTTCCCATTATCAGTAATAAAAATATGCTTAAATATTTCTTCTCTGGAAGTTAGGGTCTTTCCAGACCCATAACCCCCAAAGTTTCCTGTAAAAGTATGGTCATCCGTATGAAATGCAAACTGGTGAGCCTGAGGCACATAAGTATTCAAATATGTATTACAAGACGGATTAGTGCATTCCTTCCAAAATTCAGAAGGCCCCCCATTCATTGCTATAGCATCTTTCCATCTCGATCCACATCTTGGACATCTATCAAGCATATTTCCAATAATCTCCTAATTTACAGTCAGGTTTTGTGCACTTCCAATTCAATATAAAACCACAAAACAAACCGATTATAAAACCCAACCTATACATTAGTTACCTCTCCTCTGAGCAACATATTCCCTGGCTTTGTTTTCATACTCCTCTAATGCTTCTTCAAGAGTGATCTCTCGAACAAAAGCCTCATTTATTATCTCATCTTGAGCTTTAACAATAGCAGCGTCAGTCAATGTAAACTCATCAGGATCCACACTAGGAAACATCCTTTCAAGAAATGAACCAAAGATACCATCTAATCGATCATACAGATAAGATTCTAACTTCTCATCTGTATTCTCTGAAAGTATAGTTCTTGTAGCTCCATCAAGACCAGCCATGAGCATAGCAACTATAGTCTCATAATTCATACGCTCATTTTCAGCAGGACCAGAATTACATTCCACTTCAACAACATCATCTACTTTTACTAATTTAATCTCCATTTGCCATTCTCCTTAATTATTCAGTTGGAGTAACAGGTGTCTCAGCAGGACTTTCTTCAGTTTCCTTACCTTCTAATTCAGTAAGTCTGGAATCAATCTCATTCGCATCCATCGTTCTGAGCGTATCTCCAGCCTTCTGATTATGATCAGGATAAGAAATGTCCTTAGCTTCGTTTACAATATTTAAAGCCATGGCTAACTCCTTTCTACTACATGTAGTAACTTCCAACGCCATTCTACAATATATAGTATTCAAAAACAAGAAGAATCACAAAATATGGAAATTTTAACCCCAGCCCCCTACATCTAGTATATAAGGAAAATTTTTCGTATTATATTTAACTTAGATCCCAGGAAAAATTTTTAAGAAAAATAATCGTATTTTAGACTCCAAAATAAAATTAAAAAAAAACAATCGTGTTTTATTAAAGGAAAAAATACAAATAAAGAAAGCAAAGGCTTAAATATATATATATAAGGTACAGGGGGCGAATATGCAAATTTTAAACCCCACCCCTATCAAAATATAAAGCTATATATTATATACAGGCTAAAATCATTTTTAGATTGACGTAACACTCTCCTAGAACTCCCTAACCTACCGTACCTCGCTCCAGGTTTTCGCTCGAACACTCGTTCTTATTCACTCCTTCATCATTCACTCATTCTTCCTTCACTCTTCCCTCACTCACACTCACTCATTTCGAGCTCTATTAAAAACGTTAAAAATGTATACGATATCGTTCCATAATTACCATATTTATACATATTAATTTTTATATAAATATTAATATGTAAATATATGTAAATAATGAGACGAAAACGTATACATTTTTGAGGGTAAATTTTTATATGCAAAGACAGGACCTTACCCTTTGTGAGTTTATGTGGTTATTACCACATTCACGTTTATTTACGAACACACATTCTTTTCCTTTGTTATGTGCATGGTACAGTTGCCTTGCTGACGCAAGACAAATACTTTGTAAAGTATGCAAACCATGTGCAAGCATACTTGCACATAAGTTCCTCTAACATGGTCTGCCGACAGCCTTAAGAGTTTCACCCTTAAGAATCCTGACCAACATGCTGTTGGACCGCTAACGGTGCATAAAGTCACTCCTCAATCCCCCGACCAGCTAAAGCTGGGGGCGGATTGGGTGTCCAATACATCTAAGCCTTAGACACGCAAGTATGCGAGGTCTAAGGCTAAGATATTTGGACACTCTTGGTTAAGATTCCGCCCATCTATTGTTATGTATTGGCTTTCCATATAATGGCGGAATCACCAACTTAATACTACTACAGTCTTCCCATTGTATCATAAACCGAATGTGAGGTTTCTAACTCCTTCTACGTTGCAATCTCGTAAATGTCCACTGGACATTTAAGCGAGATCACAACTTGAACGACTAAGAAACCTATTACATTCTTTGCTCATCTGGGGGACCTCTAAGCGTTTTCAGCTCGTCAGTCCTGAGGGCCTGCCTCACTGCCTCCGCTAAGAGTTCCTAGCCCAGAGCCATAAGTAAAGAGTTCTCCCCCATAAATTCTGTACTTTCTAAGCTGACAAGATCGCCTCGTATTCACGAGTCAATCTCGCATCTTATAAAGTACATAATTCATGTGTCCAAACCCTTGACTTATTGAGCAATTTATGATCCAGGGAAAACTGTAAGTTGTTAAATCGTTTAGTTAATTTGTTTTATAGGAGGTACATCATGAATATGAAATCCACGCTCAAATCAGAACTCAAGTTCAACAACACCACTTATGCTTTCATCGAACAGACTTGGGCAGAGTTCCACCCAGAAGAGAACGTCTACATGCCTGAGCGTCACATGCTCATCATCAAACTCAACCGTGGCATCGAGACACACAGAGACACCTTCGAAATCGAAGACGCTCGCAAATGCTACAAAGCACTGCTGAAAAAGGGATTCCAGAGGGCGTAACAGCCCTCTCCCAGAACAAGATAAACAAAACACACATTTATAGGAGGTTCGTTATGTTCTATTGTATCGTAGCAGGTTCACGCTCATTCACAGATTATCAGTTATTGTCCACCAAACTTGACCGCATTCTCTCCAATCAGTCCGATGTCACCATCGTATCCGGTTGTGCTCATGGGGCTGATGCTCTTGCACGCCGTTACGCTCAAGAACACGGTTATGCCTACATAGGGTTTCCAGCATACTGGAAGACCTTCGGTAAATCCGCTGGTTATCGGCGTAACGAGGCCATGCACCGCTACATCAGCGGGTTTGAGCACCGTGGTTGCGTTTGCTTCTGGGATGGTGAGTCCCGTGGCACTCAACACAACTTCAAGCTCGCTGAGAAATACAACAACCCGTTGCGTGTCATTAAATTCTAAGTTACTGGCGATGAACAAGGGCTTCGGCTCTTGTTCTTTTTATAGTTTTATACTTTGTGATTTTTGATTATAGGAGGTATACATCATGACTATCACTAATTGGGCACTCATCGACCACATCGGTTCAGTCGATTCAGAAGACATCTCAAAACTCTACAACACAGCATACAAAGACGCTCAGAAGCACAACTTCGAAAGAATCTACAGGATCAAAGAACTGGCTCTGAAGATTAATCCAAATGCTCCGCTGAAAGCAATGCAAAACAGCATCCGCTTCAACAAACATCCTAAAACGGTTTACATCATTTGTGATGACTTCACATCATACATCAAATGGTACGCCGACAACTACAAAGAACGTGACATCACCGTAAACATCGTTGCTTCAACAGACTTCTTCGAATACACCGGAGAAATCGCACAAGTTGTCTATGAAATGGACAGAAAACGCAGATGTGCGAGCATTTGGAGTAAAGCACTTGGCTGGCAGTTCTCAGCTCCAATCTTAAGAGAGCCAGGAACAGAAGACGTAGATACCTTTTCCAAAAGGCCTAACAGAGAACTGCTCAAAGACAACAAGAAAGACATCTACCTGCAAATCGAAGAAACTAAAGCTTCAAACAGTCCTGATAAATACAACAAACTGAAAAATCTCTACAGACTGCTCGACATGGCAAAAAAAGAAGAACTCTCAATCAGCCAAGCAGAAAACACAACAGAATCAGGTTCTTACGGAGCAAAACGTACAACAAGACCTGAGAAATTCGTCAACAGCAAAAGAGCAGTTGCAACAGACGCTGAAATCGACCAGTTCTTCCAGCATTACAAATTCCTTCAGCAGAACGGTTTGCTCGCTGAGTCACTTGAATGTGACTACACACTCTGTCCAACATGTGGCAGACCTCACTACATATCAGAAGAGAGTTGCCCATGGTGCAACACAGAGTTCGAGCCAATCGAAATCACAAGATACTTCGAAGAAGATGACTACGATGATTACGACTATAACTAAATACCTCCTTAACAGCGATTGGGAGCTTCGGCTCTCAGTCGCATTTTTTTTTACTTTGTGATTTTTATATATGAAAGGAGAACACAATGATTTCATACTACATGTTAAATGAATACGTTGAAGGCAGACTGCCTCACAAGTTACCACTACATCATTACTGTCCTTATCAGGACAGTAAAGAATGTAACGGAACTTGCTCGGACAACAACAACCACTTCTGCCCTCTTATCTGCCATCCGTTATCTCGTTTGATAATAGAAAGGAACAGAAATGACTGCTGAAATTATCGTATGCTTCGCATGGATACTAATCCCAGGACTCGCTTACATGGTTATAAGTGCCATCGTAGAAAGAAAAGAACACAAAAAATAAATTATGGTTTTATACTTTGTGCTTTGTTTGTATTCATTGAACTCAATGGATACAGGCAAAACAGAGTTTAAGTTTTTATACTTTATGATTTAAGTTATATTCGATTCAGAAAGGAGAAAACGAAATGAAACTGAACGAACTTAAGAACATGTCAAGAGCAACTGAAATGCCTATCGGCAAGAACGAAGTCACCTTCAAGGAAATCCAGTACAGAGAAGACAGAGCAACTGGAGACATCAACGGAATCTTCGTACACATCGAAGAGTACTCACCGGTCTTCATACCGTTCTTCGACAACGGTCAGAACTTCCAGCTCGACCTTCTTCTCAGACAGCTTGATGAAGACTCCTATGATCCGGAGGAAATCAACAAGCACGCTGGCAAGAAGATAGTGGTTCACCGCTATGTTCGTGAAGAGTACACCAACACGTCCTTCAACGCCAACTACAAGGACATAGACGCTGAACTGGCATAAAGCGTCAAACAACAAAAAAGCCAGACATTCGTCTGGCTTTTTTTTATGTTTGAATAGGTTTGAGCTAAGCTCAAACATGAAAACCTCACGGTTTTCAAACTTTCCCTACAAATCCTTCGCAATGCTCGGATTTGTTTTTGCTCCCTAACCAGCCGACCCTCAGCAAGACTGGAAACTACGTTTCCAGACCTTCCTTGTGCACTCCCAGCTTTACTGGTGGATCCGCACATTCTCTTTGGAAGTTATTGTGCCGGGTGGGGGATCACACACTCTCCCAGAACATGTGCTGCCGCCCGCAAATCTTTCAGCTTTTTCTTTTTAAAACAAAATAAAAAAGAAAGAGCCCTGCACTCGGCTCTTGCCCCCTCCCCCAAGAAACCTTTCTCTTAAAAAATAACAAAAAAGAAAGAGAGGACAATAAATGATAAAAAGCATATCTTATGATCAAAATGAAATAATACAAAATATCTTAGAATTATATTGTCCAACAAAAACAATAGATCTAGATGCAACATATGGCAAAGGAATGTTCTATAAAAATATACAGCCTCCTAAATATAAATTTGATATAAACCCACAATTAAAAGATGTAAAAAAATGTGATTCTAGAAATCTTCCAATAGACGATAATTCTCTTAAATGTATTATGTTTGATCCACCATTTCTTGCAACAACAGGAAAATCACTCACATCAAATAAAAATAACAATATTATTAACAAACGATTCGGTGTTTATCCGTCAGAAAATGAATTACATAAATTCTATGTTGATAGCTTAAAAGAAGCATATCGAATTTTACAAGAAAATGGAATACTTATTTTCAAATGTCAAGACAAAATCAGTAGTGGAAAACAATATTTATCACACGTTTTTATCATAAACCAAGCAATAAAGATCGGCTTTTACCCAAAAGACATATTTATACTACTTGCAAAAAACAGATTAGTTGCAAAATGGCAAACTAAAAATCAAAAACATGCAAGAAAATATCATAGTTATTTTATAGTATTTGAAAAATCAAAAAAAAGAATTAATTACATAGAAGAATACTAAACAATATAAAATTACACTCTACAAAAAAGGAGGTAAATTATGGTTTATTTAACACATTTATCAGAACAGGAAATTTTGAAACACGCCAAAATTATCGATGAAATCATCGAAAACTCGCCATTTTCAGAAAAAAGAAAAGAAAGCCTGGAAACTGCACATCAGGCACTCAAAGAAATTGCAGAAACACGCCATAACGGATACACAAATTACCCTACCTGGCTTTTAGCAGCCTATATGGATAATACTGAAACAATCTATGACTTCTTCTGCAATCTCGCTAATCAGGTAGATCAGAATTATCCAGACGAACTGACAAAAGTCAGCATGATGATTCAGTCAATTCAGGAATGGATAGAAAGTAAAAAACCTGAAACAAAAGATCCATACAAAGATCTACTCGATGCTGTTATAGAAATGATCGATTTCAAAGACATCGCAGCAGATTACTTAGGAATCAAATAATGGGTTTTGTTCTTTGTGCATTTTTGGTTATTGTGACCTTTCAGAGCTGCCTGTGGCATACCTGGGCTATAGGTAGCTCAACCTTTCAAGGAGGCAATTATGCACAAATTAATCGAATACTATTCACTTCCTATAATCTTCAAAAATAATAAAGAACCTGTTAATAATGAAATCAAGGATAAAACATTTCAAACAATCCTTGAAATCTCAAAAAAGAATAAGAAAAAATTATGATTTTAAGAATAGCAGGAAAAGCATTTAATACTGAAAGTATAGTAGATATTATAATCAGTGATAATCAGGTTCTTATTCAAACTCATGAAGATTTTCACAGGATCCGATATACAAATGAAGAAGAAATAATAGAAGCTAAAAACTGGTTAAAATTCCA
>AUXO012120893.1_pt1 | contig 17652 bp, 26 predicted proteins | sample 768731 | NCBI WGS metagenome assembly AUXO01 (sample SAMN02715735, study PRJNA202380) | gut metagenome | biome: sheep rumen | host: Ovis aries | place: New Zealand: Palmerston North
ATGCTATAGCTTCACGTAAAATTAAATATGCAATATGTGGTCATATACATTCAGGTAATCATAAACCAACAGAAGTTGATGGTACAATATATGTGAATGTATCACTTAAAGATGAGAATTATAATTTTAGTTATGAACCATTTATATTTGAAGTATGACAGAGTTTATTAAAATTTTATTATATGCAGTGTTAACAATTATTGGAGTATGCCTTATAATTCCATTGTTATGTGTAATAATTGGTTGGTCAGCACCATATTTTAATCAGTTTTTTATATTGTTAGGCAATAACCCAATTATATTTGGTATATTCGTTATAGCAATAGTTATAATAATTATGAAACTAATAATTGATAATTTTTAATATGGGATTCTTAAAAGAAGCTGTTGTTGGTGCAGTAGGATATGGTTTAGGTCGTAAACATAAAAAAGAACTTACTGCAGAAGAAGAAATAAATCGGTTAAGAGAAATTTCTTTAAGAGAATATTTAGATGAATACAGAGATGCTAATCATATCGTATTAGATACAAATACAATGGATTCATTTATTTTTGAATTAGAAAAAATAATAAATGATTATAAATTAGGTATTTAAATATGGATAATAACGTTACTAATGATATTACATTAAAAGCTTTTTCTTCTAATCCGAGAAATATTTATATTACAGATGAAGTATGTGCTGAAACACTAAGTCAATTAAAGAAAGATTTGTTTGACATAGAAACAAATGATTTAAATATAGTAGAAGAAAATTATAATAAATTAGTTTTAATTAATAAAAAAGTAGCAGATTCATATAAGAATTCAGTTGTATTCCCTCCTATTATTATAAATGTATGTTCTCCTGGAGGGAGTGTTTATTCTGGATTTGGTATGTACGATTTAATTAAACGATATGATGATAATCCAAAATATGATATGACTATTGTCATAAATGGATTTGCTGCAAGTATGGCAACTTTGTTTATTTTGGGTTGTAAAAAAAGAATAGCTTCCCCTAATACATCATTCTTAATTCATAGTGCAAGCTCTTTTATGGGTGGTAAATTAGAAGAAGTTATTGATGATGTAACTGAATTTAAAAGAATTGACAAACTCTGCAAACAAATATATACTTCAAATACGAAATTAACTGAAGCTAAACTTAAGGAAATAGATAAGTATCGAAAAGATTGGTGGTTATCAGCAGAAGAAGCTTTAGAATATGGAATAATAACTGAGATAAAATGATAAAAGTAGCAATTGCTTATTTAACTTGCTCAGAAAATAATTTATACTTTAATTTAGAAAGATTAACTTCACATATTAATTCATCAGAGTTATGTGAAGTTAATTTGTATAAGTATATTAATGATGAGAAATGTAATTATAATATAGTAAATAATGAGATATATTTCTCTTATAAAAATATAACTAATCAGTTTAACTATCCATATCATTGGTATAATCAAGACTGTGCCGCAGGATATAATTCTGGGTTACAGCAATTTGTTTTATTTGATTTGTATATTAAACATTCAGATTATGATTATTATATGTTTTATGAAGATGACTTAATGCTTAATACTTCTAAAAATATATTTGATAATATTGATTTGAACAATGATGTGTATTTACCAACTCCTCGTAATACTAATAGTTATTGGCATTGGTATTATCTAAATAATAATATAAGACATATATTACCTTGTGCACAAGGTTTATTGAATTTATATATAGTTAAAAATGAAGTACTTAAGAATTTTATAGAAAGTATATTAGGAAATATGTATTATGGGTATGATGAAGTACTCGTTAATGGATTTTTTGAAAGATATAAAGATACATATAAAACATTTTATCTAAATAAAAAATATAACGTGCAAACAGTTTTACCTAATGAACCTATACAAGTTAATAAACAATGTGAAATTATACACCCAGTTAAAACATTAAATCAATATAATAATTTTTTAAATACAAATATAATTTAAGAGAGGTTACCCTCTCTTATTTAGTTTTCTAATAAATGTATCATTAATAAAATTATAATTATTATCAATATATGTTTTAATTGTAAGAGTAACAAAAGATTTTGTATACCATTTACATAAACTAATATGAAATACAAATTTTTCTATGGTATCAAGATCAGAATCTTTTCCAAATATCTGTTTAATATGATCTTGGTCAAGTTCATCAAGAAGACATTTTATCATTCTATACATTGACATTTTAGGATCTATAGAATATGTTTCATCATCATTGATATGATAATGTATGTGTCTTATAAATTGCCCTTTTGTTAATGCATCTACTAATTTACAAAAATCAGCAACAGATATTTCATATATTTCTTTTACATTATCAATTCTCCTACGATTTATTTTTATTTGTTTGGGAGTAACTTGTGTAACAATATTTGCTTTTATATTTGATAACATATATATGTTTATTAAATTTACAGTATAATTATACTAGTATTTTTAATAATAAGAAATATTAAGTATAATATTATTGCATTAAAAATAATAGTATGAATAAAGAAGAAAGAATATTTGAATGGTTAATGCATAATAATGTTTTATATGCAGAATTAAATAAGCAAACAGATTCAAAGTTAGATAAACCGAATTTATCTGAAAAACAAAATAAAGAAGTTGAACATATGTTTAAACACAGATTTAGTTGGGATAAGACAGTATACCCAATTTTTTCTGGTGAAGTATGTTATTTAGAAAATGCGTCATTCATAGATAAAAATGTTATTAAGCAAAATAGAGAATGTATAAAAGAATGGATGCTTAAACATATTTTTAAAATAACAAAGGAAGGACTTATATTTTCTAATGAATGTAAATCAGATGAAAGATCTTATTTAACAAGTGGGTTTGAATATGAAAATTCTAGAATATGTATTCCAGATCTTCCTCAATCATATTCATATTCTAATAGAAAAGAAGAAAAGAGAAACTGTGCTATTAGATTAATTAAAGATTGTAACGTATATTCTGATATACTGTTTAAACCAAATACATATAATAATATGTCAAGTGAATTAGAAGATGTATTATATAATTTCTTAATAGTTACAAAGAAAAATGAAAATCTTAAACCACAATTAAATAAACAACATAAACTAAGTTATAAGTCTTTAATAAATGAAGATTGTGAATTAAGATATAAAATAAAAGAGTGTCAAGATTTATACATAGATATGGAACATATGTATTATCAACCTCTTGTAAATTTTAAATCATTAAAGAATTTTCCAGATATTGTTCACGGTAACTTAGTATTCATTGATTGGGATAATATAATTTCATTGGAAGGATTTCCAATGTTATGTGAAAATGAAGTTGTATTCAGAACTTGCCGTATTCCATTTGATGTTAAGCTTCCTGAAGGAGTTACAATTAATAAAAATCTTGTATGTATTGATTGTGTAAATGATTATAATCTACTTATTGGAATATTAAAGTATAATTGGAATATAACTGGTATGATTTATACTTCATTGTTTACTGGTAAGATAGATGAATTGAGAAAAATTGCAACAAAAGAAAATTGGATTTAATGAAAAAGATATTATTTGTTTTAGTATTTGTATTGAGTTCATGTTATTGGAGTAATGATTTAACTCCTGACAGCCAAATAACTTATCAATCTGATGAATATTATTGGTATTATAATAATTCTATATTTAAAGGAGTTGATAGTTGTCAAGTTGTAGGAGTACTTAAAAATAAATTTACTGATGATATGCGTCAAATAAATCATAAGTGTGCAATATCTAATGACACCATTTATATAATTAAAAAGTATATAGCAAAAGAAAATAATATATTTGACGGTGTATTTTATATAAGAGGAGATGATCCTTATAGAATTATTATAGAATTAAAGTAATATGAAAAAATTAACAAAGAAAGAACTCATTGATGCATTGATGAAATGCGAAAGCAATGATTTGACAATCGTTATTTCAGATGATGGTGTGTCAGAAAAGTTCATAACAGATGTAAAAGAAACATCTAATAAAATAAAATTGATAGCAAGATGGTAGTTGATAAGCATGCTTTGTGTGAAAAACTTATTAACTCATACCCAGATTCTATTGTTGAAGAAGATGGACAAATAGATTTTGAGAATACAGTTTATAACTTTGCTGATAATGTTATGAATGACTTAAAAGAATTTAAGTCACGTAAGAAATTTTTTGGGTGTGATTTTGCAAATGTAGATGAGTGTTATCGATGGATATTAAATGAATTAGGAGAATTATATGAAATGTGTTTTAATTTTATAAATGAAGATTATGAATAAAGTAGAACCAATTAAGCCAAGTGAAATTACACAAGAGATACCAGATTGGGTTATTGAAGGTGCGAATAAATGTATTAAGAAACATTATCATGAATTAGAAAAAGAATCTCATTTTACTCAAGATGAGTTGATGGATTTTGTTTTAGCTGAGTATCCTGGTGACAAAGAAGAAATTAATAGGAACATTGTATTTGAAAATAATTGGTTAGATATTGAACCTATATATCGTAAAGTAGGATGGACAGTTATATATGATAAGCCGGCATATTGTGAATCGTATCCTGCAACATTTACATTTAAGATTAAAAAATAAAGAGGCTTACGCCTCTTTATTTATATTATTGGCTCTGGTAATGGGTCTAAATCATCATCTATTATAGGATGGCCATTGTTATCATCTCCATCATTACCAGTATTATCACCAGTATTATCACCTGTATCATCGCCAGTATCATCACCTATATCATCACCACCGTCATCAATAGGATCTTGATTAGGATCATCTGGATTGCCTCCATCAGTGTAAAATTCAAGAATATTATATTCTTTTGATTCATCTTCAAGAGTCCTTCTCCAAACATATTGTAATACTTGATTTACTTCAGGTTTAGTTGCAAGAAAGTTTATTCTATAAATACCAACAGGAACCAATCCATTTGTATATAATGTATTACTATTTTCTTTAAAATTAACACATTTGATTAATATATGATCTTTATAAATTTCAAAGTATGATCCTTGTGATGCTTGTTTAAGATCTTTAACACTTATTTTATTACTATCTTCTATTCTTGGATAAGCACAACTTGAAATGTGAACATCAAATACATCTGATATACAAGAGATATTTGCATTATCAAAATATCCTTCATAATCTCTCATTGTAGTTTTATTACCTTGCATCTCATATTTTATATGAGTATGACCCTCTACCCAAATAACTCCTTTATATGCATTATGTAATGCTTCTAACATTTCATATTGTGATTGATTATACCAACCCATCATAGCATCTATGTGATATAAATCTTTATAATTGCCAGTTCCATTATGAAATGGTAAATGAGTTATTACTATAATTTCAGTTTTTGGTTTTGCATAAAACTTACGTAACAATAATTCTAAATTATAAATTTCTTTATTTGCATATGCAGGTGTTCTATTACTACCACTCCATGTCCAGAAATAACTTGAGTATACAGGTAAAGCAATAACTATTAATTTTAAATCAAACGTACTTGGGTTATCTTTACTAAAGCCGTCTTTTTTTCCTAAATAATATACATTATATGATGAAGCGGCAGATGAATTAATTCCAACACTATCAATATCACTTTCATCTTCACTTATATCATTATTTTCATTAATATTATTTGGAAAATAATATCCATAATCCCAATTAATATCTGGATGTGCATAAGTTTTCCATTCACAATCGAAATTATATAAGCTTTCATCATCATTCAAGTCATATACATTTGTAGGATTATTATCATCTTCATTAACTGGATTAATAGGATTTTTACTATATAAACACCCACAATCATGATTACCTCTTGAAATAAATAATCTCATTGGGTCTTCATCAGAATTCTTGTTTGAATTAATCAATCCTAAAATATTTGTTACAGCTTCTTTAAAATACCCTAAATCAGTTCTATCTTCGCCACCATCTTTAAGAGATAAATCACCTGCGGAATAAACATCATATATTTTATTTTGATAAAAATATCTTAATGCATTATCCATATCTTCTTCTGATTCTGGATATTTAATATTTCCTGGAGAAGTAGATCTATCAAAATGAATGTCACTTAAGAACCCAATTTTTAATAAAGGATCAGCATTTTCTGTATTTTTAATATTATCACTTATTGAAAGCTGACCTATTTTAGTAGTAGATGCGCCATAAATAGAATACACACCAATATGATCTATATCATCTGGCAAAATATTTTGTAATGCTAACGTATTATTACTAAAATATTTTTTTATAAAGTACAAACTATCTGCACTTACACTATCATAATTATAATATACTAAATTATTTTGTGTCTTTTTAGAAGATATGATATTATTATTTTCATCTTCAAATATCATTCTATAATCAGATGATAATAATTCTGGTATAATTTTTATTTCAAATTCATCATCATTGTTAAATTCTATGCTTCCTTTTTTCATTGTCTGATAATCTTCAGAATAATTATTAATTATACCATCATCAACATATTCTCCATTATCATTTTTTATAATTAATTTACCATCATTGTCATATTTATAATATACTCTATTAATATAAGAAGTTAATTTTAATAATGTTAAATTACTTATATTAATATTATTGATATGAAGTCTGGTTCTTTTAATATCATAAATATCATTACCTGTAGAATAAGTTTCATCAAAAGCTTCTATATCATTTGGTAAATTAATATATTGTTTAAAGAAGTAAGAAGGACGTTCGCTATTAATATAATATGAAATATAATCTATAACAAAACTTATTTGTGCTGCCATTCTACCAGAAGTATGTATATTATTGTTATTACAATAAGTAGTTCTTACACTAAAACTATTATCAATATATCCATTACATGCTTTCCAATAAGTAGATGTTAAATAATGTGGTGAAGTTATTGTTGTTGGTAAAATTATATTAGGTATTTCTCCCATATCATTTGCAACATTATAAATGTATGCATTTTCTAATTCAGTAGGTATATTTGTTATCCTACTGTATCCTTCTTCAGGTGTGTAATCAATTTGTATTAATAATCTATTCCCAGATCCTTCTAATGAAGTAATATCTATACCTTCTTCATCTTTCCAAACACAATCTACTGATACTATATTATTAATTGAATTAATAATTTCATGTGTATTTGTATTAATTAATGCAGGTTTAATATAGTAAGATGAAACATAATTATTAATATTTCTACCACCAATCTTTGATTGTATATACTTATTAAAAATAGATTGTTTAATTGGAATACTCTTCAATAATGTAGAAATATTATTTCTATTTACAACATATACTGTATCTTTTTTTATAATTTCAGAAGCATTGAATATAGATACTATACTCCAATTTTTTTGAGTTGATTCTGATAAATCTTCTTCAAAGTGGGTTGCTTCTAAAATAGCAAAAGATAAAGTATCATTTCCTAACATTTTATATGTTTCTTTATCTAATGAATTAATAATAAGCTCTAATGTTTTTGGTTGTTCTTGTTCATATGTGTATTTGTCTGTAAGATTTTCTGGGTTTGAATAAACATATGTAGTAGAATTACTTAAAATGTTTTCAGTTTCAATGGTTACTTTATTTCTACTATTTTGTAGTGAATCATCATATGAAAGATTAATATTAACACCAATATTTTGTTGAACCCCCGTTAATATTAAATCATGACAATATTCAGCTCTAAATAATACACTACACCCATATTTTACAGCTATATGAAATGAATCACCATCATGATATTCTTTATCTAATAATGTGTATGCATTAGATCTAATTGCTGCATACATTTCTGGAGCTGAAGTAATTTCATTAGAATTTGAAATATAAATTCTAATAGGAGATCCGATGCCAGAAGTTATTGTTCCAATTATATTATACTCGTCATTTTGATTTATATAGTTTTGAAAATCAGATATACTTATACTATCATTGCTCTTCAATGTAGGGAATTTGAATGAATATAATAACCAGAGTTTTTCATCTTTATAAAATGGAGATACATCAAATTCTACATCATCTTCATTAACACCATACTTATTACATAATATCTGTACATATTTACTCATTATTTGTGTTTGTAGTTGTGTTTGGTCAAATGACAACATATAATGAGAGTAAGAAGATGTTGATTCACCATCATTGTAATCTGAAGGTAAATCTCCTATATCTATTGTATTATTTTTAACAAGTGTACTAACAGACAACACTGTGTATTCATCTTCAGCTGAACACACTATATCTTCAACATATATTAATTTATTTTTAGATGATGAACTAGGAACCACAAGTTCCTTTGTAATAAGTTTTGTATTATTTAATATGTGTGAAAATTCTTTTAATAGCATATTAATTATTCAAGTGTAGTATCTCCAAAATCAATTTGAGAGTTCTTCACATTTTTTATTTTTAAATATTTTGAATTAACATCAAGATAAGTAATAATTCCTCCAATATCTCCTGTAAATCTAAGACTGCTTTGTATATATTCTCCACTAGTATGAGGATATGCTAAATAAAATGATTCGTTATATGGAACTATCATAACATATGTTCCTTCTTTAGAAATCAAATTATTATATTCATCTATTAATTCAGATATAGTTGCATTATTATAGCTTTTATTGAAAATCATTGAAAAATATTCTTTAACTTCATTCAATGCATTTATATCACCACCTGCTTGCACTTGCATTAATATATTAAAATAATATAATGAATTATAAATAAGATAAGTATCTGTATGATATAGTCCAGGGTCTACTGGGTTTAATGATGGAACAGTTGCTTCACTTCTAGAAATTCCTATACATTTTATAGGAGAACTAGGATAATCACTATCCTCGTTTAACTCTCTTTTTAATGAATTGTAAAGATTTCTATAATTATTTGCTGATATACATAATGCTCCAAAAAATCTTACATTCTTATTAATAAGTGGTGTATAAGATCCGGAAGTAGGTATTTCATTAAATGACAAATATAAATTTTTAACTTCATTATCATATTTAATATTATCTAAAACATTATTACAATTATTATCTAATACAAAGTGACCTGTAAATGTTTCTCCATTAACTTTATATGATTGCTTATAATCATTTCTATCGATACTATATCTTGTGTCAAGATTATTAAAATTATCTATTGAATTTATAAATATTGGTGTTCCTGGCATAGGAGATATAATATCATTTGTTGTGTTAAATTCATATAAACCATTAATATCATTTACATCCATTCGTGACACTCCATAAATAAGTTCATATAATGAAGGAGATCTTCCTTCAATAATTACTTCTCTTGTTATATTATTAGTATCAATATAACGTATAAAAGTATTTCCACTATAACATTTTTGTACATAAATTTGATAAGATGTTATAGGATATAGATTTATATTTGCATTAGATTCTACTAATGGTTCTTGTGAAGTTATTCCACCAGATCCTCCAATCTCATCATATCCAACAGTATACATTTTTGAAACAAAACAATTGTCTTTTGTTTTAAATATAATTTTACCATATAATGGTAATTCTTCATTTATTAACGCAGTAGGTGTTTCTTGGAATTGTGTGCTTCTACGGAATGTAATGTTTCGTTTAAAGAAAGGTTCAGTTATAGAATCATAATAACAATACATTTCTCCTTCAATACTGTTAGAAGTTAATGATGGAATATCTAAATTAATTTTATATTTTGATGTTTGTATTAAATATAAGTTAACATCTTTTTCAACAGTAGTCATACGCATTTCATCATTTGTTAATTTATGCATATAAAAATATGTATCGACTGGTCTGATATTTATATTATCATTGAATGTATCTTTTAAAGAAAATTCAATATAAGGATATGCATGATTTATTTCAAATGAAAACACATCACCGGCAGTTATAATATATGATTGAACATTACTTTCACCTGTATCTTTTACACTTATATCTTGTTCATCTGGATTATATTCTCTTTCTCCATCTTCATTAATATTGAACATTCTCACATATACTTTTATATCAGATAATGGTAGAGAGTCATCATTGAATAATTTATCTTGAGAATATACTCTAACTATTCCTGTGAATACAGTAGAATCATTACCAGGTCTTATAACTATTCTACCTAAATTCAAATAATTAGTATTATCATATGTAACAACATCGTATCTTTCTGGTGAAATATTTGAAACTCTACGTGTAGAATAATATAAATCTTCACTTGGATGAATATGATATAATTCTTTTAGTTCATCTATATCATAAATACTACAAAATAATTTACCCTTATTTGGTATAGTTATAACTTTTGGCGTTAACTCTGTTATTTGAAAATCTGGATTATTTTCTTTATTTGCTAAATATTCTGATTCTAAATAAACATTGTTTGTAAAAATGTGTGTTTCTTCTTCATCATTAATATTAAAATAATAAATATATGTCTCTATAATATTACTAAATCTATCACGTGCTTCTAATCTAATTTTAACATTATGAATATCTGGATTTAATTCATATATTTCAGGAGGAACTATTGATAAATTACCACTTACATTATATTTTGTTGTAAGAGAATCATCAGATATATCTGATTCTTCAATTTCAGTGTTCATATATTCATCAATTGTTATTCCACCAGTATAAGTTATACCACTAAATGCACATACATAAATGATATAATTTTCTCCTGTTTTATTATCAGTAGCAGATGTTACTTTAACTTTTATTTTATTTGCCCATTCACTCTTTGGAATATTATATTTTCTAATCATTAAGTCAATATACTTTCCAATAATCTTATTACCTAATGCAGAAAATGACAAAGGAAATGTAATATGAGACTTATCACCATAATTATTTTCATAATAATCATGTATTAATCTCATGCTTTCATTACCATTTTCATCTGTGTATGGTTCAAATGATGCAGTGTTTATATTCTTTTCCTTTGTTAAAAATTTAAAAGTCTTGATTAACATAGTAATAAAATTATTTTAATGAATGTGCTTCGTCAAAGAATTTACGTTTCAAGTCAAGTAATTTTTCTATATAATTATTTCTACGAAGAGATTTAAATACCAAGTTTCCTGTTGTTAATTCAACATTCTTCCCCTTCATACTGTTTGCTCTTTCTTCTTTAATTTTATCCATAAACAAACAAGCTTCTTTATAAAGCTCAGCTGGGTTTTCATACCCTGCTCTGTATTCTAAATCATCTATAATATTCATATAATATGCAACTCTTTCTTGCACATTATCTTCATCATAGTCTTTTTCTAATTTATCAAGAGAAGGTTCTGTTAACCATTTGTCATCAAGAATTGAATATACTCCAGATGATCTATGTGGTTCATGAGCATCTTGTATGTATATTTCAACAGGAAACCCGCCGACAGATATATCAGTATGAGTTTTATTCCAAATACTTCTCATAGCATCAACGAATGTTTTTGCTAAAGTTTTATCAGGATTAAGTTCAGTAATATCCATTACTATATGTAAATCAACATCAGAGTACTCTTCATTCCAATTATAATTAGCAATTGAGCCTGTAACTGTAATGTCTTCAATTTCATAAGAACCAAGATCATATTCATCAATAAAGTCTTTAGCAATTACTAATAGCGCGCGACGAATTATTTGGTCCATTCTCATGTCCTCATCCCAAAAACGAGTATTCAATTTATCTTTTACTTCAAAAGAATCTAAACTAATTTCTTCAGGAGTTATTTCTTCTTCAATATAATCCATTAATAGCATATTATCATTTTTATATTTATCAGTTGTAAATATTCGTAGTATAATTTATATGATATTGAAATTAAGAAATGTTATGAAGAATATGACTTTGCAAGGAAGATATGGATTAAAGTACCCTTGCACTTATAATAAAAAGAACGGGTATTATTTTATAGATACTCGTGAAGCTTCATATATAAATGTGCATTATGACAAAGATAATAAAACTATTTTAGGAATAGACCCAGAAGGTTTATATATAATTTTTGTTGGTGCTTATTTAAATGATAGCATAATTGATAAAATAGAACCAACAAAGTATGGATATAATATTTATGTAAAAGAAATAAATTAATATGACATTACAAGAAGCTGGGCACAATTATTATGTGTCAATCAATTATAATTATGACGATCCAGATAAAATTTATGAAGATGGATGGAGGTGGATTATAGAATGTGGTTATCAATCTTTTTGGAGTCATAATAGTTATAAATCAGCAGCAGAAGCAGAAGCAAATTTAATAACATTTTTAAAGACGTGGGAGGGTCCAACAAAGTAAATGAAACCGTATTTTAGTCCATTTTTAATTATCGGATGGATCGCAGTAATCATTCAGATAATTTTTGCAGCGAATCATAATCAAACTGGTAATTTAATTTGTATGGGTATAGCATTGCCTTGTTTCATAATAAGTGGCATACAAAGCACACTTCATTATCGAAACCAACGTAAGAAAGTTTTAGATGAGATTACTAATTTGATGGATGAAATAGAAAATAGAAATAAGGGGAAGCTTTAACTTCCCCTTAATTATTTTATATTGTATTAGAAATAGGCAGACCTAAGGCTTCTACATTTCCTAAATAAAACATTTCAGCTTCACGTATATAATCCTCTATGCTGCCTCTAAACATTAAATTACATACAAATTCATTTATTTCTGCAGCTTCTCTATCATCATTGAATCCTATAGTAACAAGAACATTATCCTCACCGTATCTTGTATCAATCATAAAAGGAAGATCACCAACATTACTATTAAGTTCTATATGAAGACCTTCTATATCTATATCACCATTTGTGCAATCGACAGAGAATGTAACATGAAATTCTGAATCTATTACACCTTGTGTATCTTCACTTTCATTTAATTTATCAAGTATAGCTTCTTTACCATTGTTACTAATTAAATGCTTAAGTGTTTCTTTATCTCTATCTAACATTTACATACTGTAATTTTTTTATTTATTAAAACAAAAATGGTTGCCGCAGCAACCATTATTTTCTCATTAATCGTTTTAATAAATCTCTTTTTTCTTCATTATTATAATCAAATAACCCATCATGATAAAAAGCTAAACCATCACTTGCAAAAGACCAAGTATCTGATACTTCTCTCATATAAATTGGAGCTTTATCCAGGCTATGTTTTGATAGTCTTCTAAACTTTTTATGAGCAGCAATTTTATCTTTTTTATTTGAATTTGCCCATTTAAGAAATGGATTATGTTTATAACTTCTACTCATTAAGTATATTCTCCCTTTTTGATTACAAATATAGGTGAGCCATCTCTACGTATAGTTATTCTTATATCCTGTAATGTATACTTAAGTGATTTATATCTTTTACAATCAGCACAATTCCAAATTGCTAAACAATATTTACTAGAATAATCTGGTAAGTAAATTGGTAAATGCCTGTTAATCCAAAGAGCTATCTTTTGTGTCATTGTTATTTATATTTACTTTTCCTTCTTCATTATACCAAACAATAGAACTATCTTCTGAGTTGTTTTTCATTTGCATAGATAATTTCTTAGACATATACTTATGTAATTTCTCTTTAGATATATCTAATAAAATTTTATATGCTTGAATATTCAACTCTGATTTGTCAATATCTTCTTGTATCTCTTTAATAACTTCATCAATTAAATCTTCTTCACAATCATATACATAATGATTTACAAAAAATATTTCATCATTATCTAAATTCCAATAACTCATTCTAGTTAAAGGACCTTTATCTTGGTCTACAATTGTAGCATGTTTAATTTCTAAATTACTAATATAATAAAAAGAATCTCCAATCTTTAAGTCATTTGCCCAAATCTTCATTGTTCTATTTCTTTTAACTTTTCTAAAATAATAGGAATCATTTTATCAACAGCATCTCTTGCTTCAACCTCAACATATTTTGCTCCACAATTTTCGTATACAGAACGAATCATATTATCTAATGTGAGAGATTGTTCTAAATTATGTATTCGTCCATAAGTTTCAAACTCAATACTACCTCTTTTAATGAAGAAATCTAAATTATTAAATTTGAAATACTCTGATATAACTAATTTTTCTAACTCTGGATTAGGTTCATTATTATAAATAATATTATTTAGAAAACTTCCATCATGCACTATGACTTTAACTTTTCCTAATTTAGTTTTTAAACCATAATGCTCCATTCCAAATAAAGTAATTTGGTCTTTTGCTATTGTTTGATTCTCTTCATATATTCTGTCTTTTATATACTCAGGTACTAATTCACAAGATATATTCATCTTCTTTAAACGTGAAAATAATTCTGCTGATACAGTTGATTTACCTGAGCAAGGTCCTGCTATTAAATTGATTACTAGAGTTTCATTATTATACATTAATAAGTTATGTTATTTTTATTCTTTAATGAGGCAATCTTCTGGTGCTTCAATAATTTCTATCTTATCTTTATTAGTTCTAAAAAATTCTAATACTTTAATAAGACAATCACATAAATCTTTATTTGGTATAGTTGATGCTGAATAAACAACATTAACTTTATACTCATGATTTAATGATGTGTATTCAATACCTAAAGGACCTACAGACAAATACCCTCTTTTATTATTATAAATTATATCAGAAGGTAATTTAAACACTGCACATGCAATAAATTCTTTTGAATAATATTGCTCATCTGCACCAAGTAATTCATTTAACTGAATTGTTTGTTCTTTTGTAGTTCTTTCAGAAAGAATAGGTTTGTCTGATATTGTGACTTTCATAATTAAAAATTATAAGTGTATGATCGTTTTAATGTTATTAATGGAGAGACTAATGATGCTTCAATACGCTCATATATATCCTCTTCATCATCTGTATAAGTATTAATTCTAAAATATAATTCTTGATTTTTACATGGCCATTCTTCTTGTTTTATAGGTGTTTCAACAGGTCCAACTTTTGTATTGTCAATAATATGCCCTTTAAAAGACAATGAAGATCTATATCTGGTGTATGTATTATTACATTCTTCAAAAATAGTATATGTACTTTCAATATACATTAAATATGTAAACATCTTTTGATATACTTCATCATGTGCAGCTTTAGTTGCAGGATGATACGGCCCGCAATCTTTACATGTCTGAGCATAATATTCCCACAAATCTTTTAATTTTTTTGCTGCATGAGATCTATCCCAAACATTATATTTGTCATAATAAAGACCGCATGTTGATTGTATTCCTGCCATATTAAAGTGCTCCTAATGTCTGAAGATACTCTCTAATCTTATCCCAATCTGCAAATGGTCTTTTAGATAAAGCTGGGTTATATTTTAGTGGGCATCCTAAAGCAGTGTCATCAATATAAATATGAGCATATTGCTTATTAGATGTTGTCCATGTCTGCTCTGGATTTTTATTTGAAGCCCATAAAGTAATTCCATGGTCATTAAACCAGGCTTCAGCTTCTTCTAATTCTTTATTGCTTCTCATAGTCCACAAAAGTAATTTGTGACCCTTTTGGACTAATTCTTGTAAAACAGGCACAGCTCCTATTTCTTTACCAACATATGGGTATTCATGTGTTACACATGTACCATCAAAATCAATTGCTATAATCATTATAAATTATTAATTTCTTTTTGATATTCATCATATTCTAACTTGATAAACTCTTTTGCATCAGGATACGAAGTTCTTAATTTAGCAAAAGCTTCAAGCTTATCAGTTGCTCTAAAATATTCATATCCAAAACTACCATCTTGGAAAATGATTTTAAAATAAAATTTTACCATGGTGTTATTTTACAATAAGCTTTTTCATATTTTTCAGCACAATCCTGTTCTTTCTTATATCTTTTCCTATACTTGTCTGCTCTTCTATTGCAATCATCCATATTATTTTGTAACCATTCACGTGCAGCTTCAAGACAAGAAAATCTTGTCATACTTCCATGGCGAGTTATAGTTTTGTTTGCAGTATGCCAAAAATCAAATTTACTTCCACGACCAGCTTCAATGACCCAAATATCATATACTCTTCTTTGGATTTTTCCATACCAATCTTTCCATTCATCAATCTTTTCTGTTTTCTTGACACTATGAACTAATTGTTCATGAAGCTTACCATGATCCCAATAATAAATCTTATCTCCTTGTTTTAATTCTGCAAATGTTTTCATATTAAAATCTATTTAATTCATTTTAATTATACTTATAAATTATATCACTATGATTATACATAATACAAATAAAGGGAGAAATAATTCTCCCTTCATTATATTATTTGTCAGATTGTTTAATCTTCACCAAGAAGATTAGCACCTACCTGAGGAAGTCCGTTAATCTGAATGTTCTTGTCAGTCTTAGCATTGATTGTGCCAGATCTCATGACGTCGGCCATATCGACTCCAGTTACATCCTTGATTACGTCAAAGGTCTGCTTCATTACAGTAGGAACGTTTCCGCTTACTCCTGCGATCTCAGCGCCAGTAGATCCGTAGATCTTAACGTCTCCAATCTTTGACATAGGATCTGCAACATTTCTTGCAACCTCAGGAAGAACCTTCTCCTGCATCTTAGTGATCATGTCGATTACGGCTACCTGTCCGTACTTCTCATATGCCTCAGCCTTCTTGTTCATAGCCTCTGCCTCAGCTTTACCCTTAGCTTCGATACCCCTAGCCTCAGCCTCAAGCTTAGCTGCAATTGCTGTAGCCTCAGCCTTACCCTTAGCTTCGATACCAGCAGCCTCTTGAAGAGCTTCATACTTAGCAGCATCTGCCTTTGCCTTAATAGCCTTTGCCTCCTGCTCAGCCATATATGCCTTAGCTTCAGCATCTCTCTTCTGCTTCTCAAGAGCAGCCTGTGCATTAATCTCAGTCTGGTACCTGTTAGCATCTGACTCTACCTGCATCTGATACTTTTCAGCATCAGCCTGTGCATTAATTTCTGCACGAAGTTCATTCTCCTTAATCTTAATTCTTTCCTCAGAAAGAACCTGCTCTCGCTTTGTCTGTTCAATCTGCGCGTCAACAGTCTTTGTGTTGATTGTCTTTTGCTGTTCCTGCTTCTGGATTTCATAAGCAGCATCTGCATCAGCCTGCTTAGTATCTGAAACCTGCTTTAACTCTGCCTTCTTAATTGCAAGTTCATTGTTACGTTCTGCAATCTCAGTCTCGGTCTTAACTCGTACATCATTAGCTTGCTTTGCTGCATTAGACTGGGCGATCTCAATATCACGTTCAGCATTAGCCTTAGTGATAGCAGCGTTCTTCTTAATAGCATAGGTGTTATCAGCACCAAGGTCGCGAATCAAACCGTTCTCATCAGTAACATTCTGGATATTGCAGCTGATAATCTCCAATCCTAACTTCTCCATATCAGGTGAAGCCTTTGTTTGAATCTGGTCAGAGAATGCATCTCGGTTAGTATTAATCTCTTCGAGTGTCAAGCTACCAACAACTTCACGCATGTTACCTTCAAGAGAATCCTGGATCTGTGAAGCAATATCGGCAGGTGTCATATTCAAGAAGTTCTTTGCCGCCAATCTTGTTCCTTCATCATTAGGCTTAACTCGTACTTTACATA
>AUXO011160016.1_pt1 | contig 17651 bp, 19 predicted proteins | sample 768731 | NCBI WGS metagenome assembly AUXO01 (sample SAMN02715735, study PRJNA202380) | gut metagenome | biome: sheep rumen | host: Ovis aries | place: New Zealand: Palmerston North
TTTTTTTGGTGATGAAAAAATCCAAATCTTTTGATAAAACTCATCACAATTTTTTATATGTTCTTTTACCTGACATATTAAGGTTTTTATTCACATATAAGGCGACTGGTTCCTACTGGGACGGAAAAAAGAAATCCCCCGAAGGGGATTCTTTGATAAACGAGCCTTGTTATTTTTCAACAGGCTCATTCAGCACTTTTTCCCAGCGCTCTCTGCGCTGTTGTTTATACGATTTAAAGAATGCGGCTGCTAATACCGCATAAAGGGCACTTCCGATGAAGTACCACTTGTTCTTCTTTCCAGCGATAGCCATGAGAATGGCTACAATAATATAAAGAACCGAATATGTTTTTGCCTCTTTTTCAGAGACAGAGGAATTGATTTCACCTACGAAACCATTCCATGCATTAAATACTTTTTTCATAATGTTTGTTGTGTTTTGTTTGTTATTTTATTCATATATAAGTCCACCCACCCTTTTTTGGACGGATTTTTTTTTGATACAGAATCCGCTTAAAAACAGGGAATTTATGTAAAAAAAAATAAAACCCAGACTATTCTCACGAACGGTCTAGGTAAAAATGAAAAAAGATTTCGTACTATCTCATATATAAGAAGTTGTGACCTTTTAAATCGGTGACTAATTTCTCTTAAAAACAAAAAAAAATAGTGAATGAATTTAATCACTCACTATTTTAAACTACAATAATTCCTTTCCTTTTCTTGAAGAAATTACTAGAAAGAGCATTTTTAACTAAAAGCTACCTCAATTTTATCAGATACGAGATTAACTTCTGCTAACTGTTTTCCCGTAACATCTTCCTGAAGCATCTTTTTACAAATCTCATTCAAAACATACTCATTAATCAATCTCTTTAATGAGCGTGCACCATACTTAGGATCACATTTTGAAATAATTAGATTCTTTGCCTCTTTACTAACCTTGATATTGAGCTTGTTTTGGGATTTAATTTGATCACGCAATGTTTTCAATTCCAAATCAAAGATCTTATTAAGGCTCTTTTCATCAAGACTATTAAATACCACAATTTTCGTCAATCGATTCAAAAACTCTGGTCGGAACTCTTTTTCTACTTCCTTCATAACTGTAGATACATCAGCTTTCTTCTTTTCATCTGCACTAAGTTTTCCAAATCCTAGTCCAGACCCTTTAATTTCTAGGCTTTTTGTTCCTACATTACCAGTGAATATTATAATACAATTTCTACAGCTAATTTTCTCTCCTGTACTAAGAGTAATTTCGCCCTCTTCTAACATATTTAACCATATATTATAAAGATCACTATTACTCTTCTCAATCTCATCAACCAATAAAACTGTGTATGGCTGACGCTTGAGAATATACAGTCTAGGTTCGCTATCATAACCAACATAACCTGGAGCTGTACCTATTAACTTGCTTTCACTGTATTTTTCCATGTATTCGCTACAAGAAATAGTTACTAGATTTTTGTCACTTCCGAAAAATTCCTTAGCAACTGTTTTAGCTACATAAGTTTTTCCTACTCCGGTTGGTCCAACGAAAAGGAATGATGCAATAGGTTTCTTAGGATCTCTCAAACCTAGCGTATTTTGTTGAATGGCGATACTTAGTTCTTCTACAGCCTCTTCTTGTCCAATTACTTTATTGTCAAGCTGCTTTTTCATAGATCTTAATTTCTCTGTATCGGTGCTTGAAATTCTATCAAGTGGAATTCCAGTAGTTGATGAAATTACCTCACACACATTATCCAGAGTAATCATAGGCCAATTAGAAGAATTAGTCTCCAAATCCTTCTTTACTTTAGTCAATTCTTTCTTGAGATCGTCCGTTTGATCTTTCAACTCACAGGCTTTTTCCCAATTATCAAACTGCTTCGTAATAATATCGAACTTCTGCTTTTCCAAATCATCAATATTATTTTCAAGATCCTTTACTTTAGTATTTTCTGGCTGTTTTATTTTTACACTAGCCCCTACTTTATCCAGAATCTTTACGGCTTTTGATGGAAAACAAGAATCGTAAATATATCGATCTGAATAATTTACACAGGCTCTAATGATCTCCTTTGGATACTTAACTTTATGGTAGTTTTCATATTTGCTAGCCACTCCTTCAATGATCTTAATAGTATCATTCAGGTCGGGTTCTTTTACATAAATTGTACCAAAGCGGCGAACCAAGGCTTTATCTTTCTCTATAATATTTCTAAATTCAGAGACAGTAGTAGAGCCTATACACTGAAACTCTCCTCTACTAAGATAAGGCTTCAGAATATTTCCCATGTCACCTTTTTGTTCTCCGGAAGATGCACCAGCTCCTACCATATTGTGAATTTCATCAATATACACAATAATATCTGGATCTGCTACAACCTCTTTAATAATATTCTGCATTCTTTCTTCGAACTGACCTCTATAAGTACAGCCCGCAACAACAGAATTAATATTAAGACTGAAGATTCTCTTATTCCTAATTGCTTCTGGAATTTTAGAACTCTTTGTTGCAATAAGAGTAGCTAAAGACTCTACAATTGCTGTCTTTCCTACACCTGGATCACCAAGCAAAAGAGGATTGTTACACAGTCTACTGCTTAAAATCTTAACAATCTCTTCAATCTCCCTATCTCTACCTATAACTGGATCATAAGGATTTGAAATAGCTCGTTCAGTCATTTCAATTGAATACTGATCTAAGAAGGGAGTTTTGCCATCTTTACGAGCTTTGTTATTGTTATTCAAAAGTCCTCCCTTACCCCCAGCAGCTTCAAATATTTTCTCATCATTGGAGTCTGGAGACCAGCTACAAGACTTTTCTTTTTTAACGAAATTACCTTTTCCAAGTTTCGATAAATCGTCGTCGGTCTGGTCTTTTGATTTTTTACCATTAGTATCCTTCTTTTCTTCGACCCTGAAACCCTCGGTCGCTTTCTTTAAGAGATCAAACATATCACCAAGAGCATTCTGTGCCCAATCCTTCACTGTAGAATCGGATAAATTTACATACTTAGCTATTGGAATTTGTAAGCCTGAATTCTTTTTGGCGGAATCAATAGCAGAGAGAAACTCGAAAGCGTTTATTATATCTTTCTTATCATGTAGTTTTTCAAGTTCCTTAAATACAGCTTCTAACTCTTCTGAAGGCACTAATTCAGTTGGGACAAGTTGGCCAATGAATAAGTTTGCTTTATATTTAGTTTTGGAATTTTCATATTCTTCTGTAATTCCATCCATGTCTAATCCATTATCAATCATCTCCCACAGTACGCCATCACACTCTGGATACGCATTTTCATCTTCGCTCTTATACTCCTTTGCAAGAAAGTATACTACAGATTCTAATGTCGTACATTCTAAATTGTTTTTATAACAATCTTCAAATGCTTTTTCAAGAACATTATTTACTTCATCAGAAAAAGTCAAATTAGATCTTTGCTTCATAATGTTTATTTAATTTGTTTATATTATATTTATCAGATATAAGAAATTAAGGGGATAGGAAACTTTTTACTTTTTAGAAGATAGTTTCTTTGCAAAAGTTTCTGTATAAAATCCTTTTAGATAGTAGTCCCATGGATCAATAAGAACATAGATATACCTAGGAATTGCTATTAATAATAACCACAATGGCCCAAGTATTCTAGAACTCAGTACATAGCCGTAAGAGTGCCTTATGTTAACTTCATGACTATAAATCCAGGACTCAGCAGGTATAAATATATAATCCCCTAATGTAAAATTGTCCATAAAGCAACTTCCAGTAACTGTCGGGAAGAAGTGAACATTTTTATAATTTAAAGATCGGCAATAAGAATGCTCCTTTGTATATATAAATTTTATAACAAATAGAGCAATTAAATTTTGAGGTAATTGCCAAATCCATAATAGAACTCTTAAAAGCATATACGAGTGTAATAAAGTTCTGTTAAAAAAGCATAAAATTTCTTATATGTAGTAATAATGCTATTAAACATATAAATAAAATAAAATTATGATTGGTTTAAATTATGGGTTATTTCTAGTTTTTAGAAATACTTATAGGTTTATCTCTAAAATTAGAAAAAGATAAGCTATAAATTAAAGACCAAGGAAATAAATACGAAATTTCCTCGATCTTTAATTTTTTTTTCAGCTTATATTGAAGTACATGTAAATTCTAAAGACTCTTTTGATCTATGGTCTTCAACTGCTGAAAGCTGATTCATTAAACCCTGTCGATCTTTTTCCATACAAGATACAATCTCTTGAATAACGCCAGAAAGAACATTGCAAGCTTTTTCAGCAACCTTCAACTTACTCAATGCCTTTCCTTTCTTAAAGTCGTAGACATCATCCTTGTGACATCTTACAGTTTTAGTAATTACAAACTCACCAGATTCATTAAGATCATAAAAGAATCTCTTTTTTAGGAATTTTCTGGCTTTTTCTCCATACACTTTTTCTAGATCTTTAAATGGTTTACTAAAGCACAGTCTGAACTTAGAAATACAAACAGTCTCTCTGCCCTTTTCTTTAAATACATTTTCAAGATTCTTAAGATAAATGATGTGTCTCATAACTTTATTAATTAAAATTAGTTGTTAATTCGTCTTCTTTTACTAAAACATATTCTATTGGGTCATATAGGAAGTCGTAATCTATTTCTACTTCATAAATAAAAGTAGAAGGATTTGAATCTTCTGAAATGACAACTGGAAATATATTTATAACTCTTCCAGTCTCTCCTTTATGTACTCCTCCCCGTAATATTTTAACTCTAGTTCCCTTAGATATCATTCTAGTCCCTCCTTTTGATAATTTCTTTTTGATTTATAAAAGTAAAAATAACCAGCTCCTCCAGTAGGTTTTGGTCTACAATCAACCCTTAAAATTAAACTATCTGGATCTATTGTTAGACTTGTTATATCATCATCTACGTGAATTCCAGTAAAAGGACCTTCACCAATTCCAACAACTTTAGAATTTTTTATCATTATTGGAGGGGTAGTTGGATTCGGGCATTCATACATAATAGCCGGATCATAAATAAATATATCATTCTTTAACAGATCTTTGTATTTTATTAAAGTAAGATGACCTAATCCAATTCCTGGAAATCCTCTCAATAAAGACTTTAGGTGTAGTCTCATATAGTTAACTTGATCTGGCCAGTTAATAATTTTTAATGACCTAACTATTTTAATTAAAGTATTATTGTCTATCATCCCAGTATTCCTCTAACTTCTGTTTTAAAAATCTCCAACTTTCTGTTTTTTCTATATCTGGATTAAACATAAGAACTGCATTTACAGCGTGATCTTTTAGCTTATAAAATTCAGTCTTACCTTCTTTTATTTTTTCTTCAACTCTTTTAGCGAATTTAATCGAAAATTCAGGAGTAAAGTATTCATTATTGTGGTTTTCATAAATAAGCTTTCCTTCATCCCACAATTTTTTCTTTAGCTCCTCATCCTTCTTTCTATTCTCTAAATGACGAAGCTTTCTTTTTAACTTATTACCCATGTAAGATATAGATAGACAAACTGATTAAAAGAATTCCATACAAATTAATCCACAAGACTAATTTCTTAGGAAAAATTATTGATAGCAAGATAAACATTATAGTAATTATACTATCCGATAAAACTGTAATCCATTCTTTGCTCATATTTTCTTTTTATCATCATAATTAAGGAAACTAACCTATTGAATTAGAGAAAGAAAAAAGAAAGGGAAATTAATCCCTCTCTTTTTATTATTTAAAAGTCTTCTACAGCCTTCTTTGCACGTTCCATTCGGATTTTTCCGAGCTGATCGTAGTCGTAATATCTAACTACGAGAACACCAGGAAGAAGTTTCATTTCAAGGCGTGTTTCAGTTCTCTCGTCCTTCCACAAGCTATAGAAATTCATTCTTCCTTGATTATATTCTATTGATTTTTGATAATCATTCATATAATTATCAAAGTTATCTTGAAAATAACCCCAAGAGGAGACTGGTTTACCATAACGTTTCGTTAAAGCTTCCATCATCTCCTCCCATGTCGTCATAGCCTGACTGTAGCTTCCCATAACGATTAACACATTGATTGACGCTATGGGATCATTTGGGCTTGGAGTTTCATCGTATCCGTTATAACAGTATACGAAAGCCTCCCTCGCTGCCCAAGTACCATGAAAGAGTTTTAAACCACTTTCATATCCATAAAACTTATAGCCCTTTGATTTCAATTGGGCTTCAATATTTGCGGCTGTTTTCTTGTTTTTCAAAGAAATTCCACGGAACGCCAACTCTTCCGCATTTGTCATATTAACTGTCGCTAATATTAACAAAATGATAGATATTATCTTTTTCATTTTTTTTATATTTTCTCATATATAAGGCGTTTAGACGTTTGTAATTATTTGATCCACTGTAAATTAGCTCCTGCCTTTAATTTTCTTTTCATACACTCTTCTGGGTCTTCTCCATTAGATTTTATGATAGAAATTGGGCAATAATCTATGGTTTGCTTTATTTTTTCGGCTATTCTTACACTAATTTCAGTTTTATCCATGTATATTATGATCTTAGTTGGGACATATTCTCTCAAAAATTTTAACTGATAATCACTAATAGAAGAACCAAGAACAGCCATTGGAGTATAATTAGGAGCCATTATTAAATTTGCAATAGCATCATAAACACCTTCACAAATAATAAACTGTTTGTTATCCCCATGTTCAATGATATATGGCGGTTTATCACTAATTGGCGGGAAGAAATATCGAATACTAGAATTACCACTAAATCTAATTTGATAATAGAAAATTTCATCCTTATATTTAAATGGCATCACTACATTACCATCTAAGAATTTGAAATCTAAGACTTTATACAGCTGTTCCATAAAAGGATGCCTGCTTTTAAGATAATCTACTCCTACTTCATCATAATCATCAAACTCGTTATTAAATTTATCCAAAGTCCAATTCGGATCTGATAATTTTATTAAGTTTAGATCGCTACATAAACCATTACTACTATAAGCTGAAAAACTAGGAATATGAAACGAGCAATCTACTTTATCAGTTACATGAACAAAATCTCGGCAACATACAAAACAATGCCCTACAGTAAGATCATCCTTAATATATAACTTGTGTTTTGTATGGCCTTCGGCTTTACAGAACGGACAATGACATATATACTCTCCAGAATTGTTAGAAAATTGCTCTACTTCTTTCATTGTAGGCACTCCAAACGCTTCTGTAAGTAACTCTTCAAAATTACAAAAAACTAATACTTGACCATTTTTTCTTTTTACTTCTCTATAATCCATCCTACTATCCTACTTATAAATTACAAATTATATATACTTACAAAAATAAGGGGAACCCTATTTCAGGATTCCCTTTAAATAAAAGATATTATCACTTTTTCTTTCTTCTAGAAGCTCGTCTTGAAGGAATAGTTGTTTCTATTTCTGTAGCAACAACCTCTTCTTTCTTTTCTTCTTTAGGAGTTTCTACTACTACGTCTGGTTCATCCTCCTTTACATCTACTTCTACCTTTAACTCTTCCTCTTCTAGTTTCTTGATTGGAGTTTCTGGTTCTTTTGGTAGAAATTTCGACATTGCTTCGTCAAGAGATCCTGCAGTAAAATTGCAGGCCATATTAACGTGAGCACATACATTGTACTCGTAAGTTCCAGCACAGATAAAAGCGATCTCATCTGGGGTGAAACTCTGTGTTAGCAATATCAAAAACTCTTCTGTAGGCAAAATGTTACCAGAAACGCTCATTGGTCCTAACTCCAATTTTTGAGTAGTACCCAAAATTGGTACACTAATACGTCGATTAGTTCCGTTAAAAATTCTCATATTTATTATATATAATAATTAATTAATTATAACTTGTTACTCTCATTTATAAGATAACTTTGTTATTTCTTCTCCTTTTTATTAATTTTCAATCAACAATTTCAGTGAATCCTAAAAGTCCATTAGAGAAATATAACAAATAAACTTTAGAATCTAACGTAGTATCATAAGTTTTCCCATACCAAGTTCTTTTCTTAACTTTATTATCGTATTTAAAGAACATAATCTTATCAGTTAGTTTGATTAAGGTCTTTTCCCAATTAGGATACGAAATTTCTAAAAAGTCTTCAATTTTATAACGAACTGCAGTAAAGTAATCGTTATTATCAAAATCTGAATCTTTATAAACTAAAGAAATCAATTCCTCAACTTTAAGCTCAATTTCAGACTTCTCTTTGGATTCTTTAACCTGAGGAAGAATTCTATTACTACTTATCTTAAGTTCCTTAGGATTGAAAGTAAGCTCAGAAGTATCATAAGGAAGTATCATCCCATTAATAGAAAGAGATGTAAATTTCTTTTTCTCAACAGGACTTACAGAACTTAATTCATCGATATTTGATTCAACCTTATAATTAACATCATCAAACTTAAATGGTTCTTTATCATCGCTTACTATTAAATTCTTTAGATATTTGATATTATTATAAGTTGAAACCATGTCTCGACAACTAAGAAATATTATATCTGCATAGCAAGCTGAGAAATTTAATAGATAAGGCACTGTGTAAGTAGATATTAACCTTGCTGAATTAACCCAACCTCCAAATGAATTAGTGCCACAAATAGTAATCCCTTCACTATTACAATAATCAATAATATCTTTTTGAAAAAACAGTGGATTAATATCTAGCAAGACGTATGATATATTTATTCCTACTGCCCTCAAATAATCTACGTCTTTTTTAAATTTTTCTACAGACTTAGGCTTAGATATTCCAAACTCTACTATATTTACCTTATTTGTTAATTCAGAAATAGCAGAATCAAGATAACAAAAATCTAACTCGCCATTCATTAATAATAAGTCATACCTCTCTTTTTTAAGATGTTTTAAATGATTTTTTAATACATCGTCAATTCCAAGTATATAATTAACCTCAGTAGCTAGAAAAGTCTCCTTTAGATTCATCGGCGAAATTAAGAAGTCATTATTAGAGCTAGGATTAGTTAATATACATTGATTAAGATCAATTCCTAGATTAAAAAACGGAGTATAATCTAAAGAAAAATAATCTACTCCTACACATTTAAGTTTACTATTCATTATATTACTGATATATTAATTGAACTATCACTAATTAATTCTTCATGTGATTTAATTGTCCAAAAGAAATTAAATATCTTTTCTTTTTTCGGATCCATACATACAGAATTACGGAGAAATACAGTATCCCTAAACTTTCCACAAGATTTTAGAATTTCAAGAACCACTTCGAAAATAAGTCGAAGATAGGTTTTATTTCTCATTATGGCTAGTTTAATAATTGCAAAGTCCTGTTTTCTAAGGCTTCCTATATTAATTTCTTCTCCATTCTTTAAAAGACGGAAAATAGATTTAACATTTGGCTTTTCCGTATTGTAGAACTTGATACACTTATTCCCAATCTTTAATCTCTTAGTTTTAATAGATCTGGCTTTATTGAATAGACTGTACCTAGAATGATGTTTGGAATCGTAAGTAACTAGTTCAGGAAAATCAATTTCATAGTCCCCAATAATTATTTTATTAGGATCTTGATTATCTATATCATACAACTCTGATAGATTAACTAACTGAATTCCACTTAAATTATCAAGACTTATTATTTTAGGGAAACCAGGAAGCCAATCCAAAAACCATACATCATTTCGGCTAGGAGGATTTAAATGACCTATTACTTTTTTAAATACAGAATACTCATGAGGCAATGTATTTCTAAAATAAATAGGATCAATAATAAATAATTGGAAGTATCTATCGCCTAAAATTTTAGAGTAATAAAACTCTCTAATATTTCTAAGAATACCATCTATAATATTCTGCCTTTCACTTTTTCTCTTACTATCTAAGCAATCCCAACAAGGCTGATAATAAAATTCTGGATCTAAATAAGTAAGTGGGGTTAAAGCTTTTCCGCATCTATAACAATAACTATCCTCTGTTCCTAATCCACCCAATAATTTAATCTCAGTGTATTCTTGGTAAGTTAAAAAACCCGGCTTTAAAATATTTTCTTCTAAAGCTGAAGAATCATCTAATATTTTCATTATGCTATTTATTTTTTTTTGTTATTCCATATATAAGATAGGAGAGAGATGATGACGGCATTTTCAAAAAAATAAACCCGGAGATTTATTGATTTCCCCAGGTTTATCATCATCTTTCGCTATTCTTCATCTAAAAGTTTAGCAATTTCTTCTGCAGTAGCTTTACTAGCCTTCAATATCTCTAACTTTATTAATTTGTTAGTTAATTTTTCAAGTCTATCAACACTATTTTCAAATTTATTACTAACACCTTTTAATTCCGCAACAGCTTTAATAGCCCCATTAGAAAGCACTACTAAATTATTTTCCATGATAAATTATAACTTAAATAGCAACTCCATCAATCCTGTTAAAGCAGAACCAGAAGACACTATCCCCTTGTTTTAGCTTGACATATTTTCCGTCATCATGGTTTTCCAAAACAACGTAAGGAATGGCTATCTCGCTGTCATAATCATTATAATAACCATCTCCGTAAAATTCATCATTAGGCTTCAGAGCTCGGACGTTAACAGAAAGTCTCCAAGAATCTCTATACATTCTGCTCAACAATTTATCTGTCTCAATATCAATCTTTTTCTTAGAACTTTCGATATCAAGACTGTCATCATCACGTGTTGCTTTAAGTCTTCTCCGGCCACCACGAATAGTGAAGTCATCGTCCTTAGCATCTTCCTCTTCAAAGCTCTTAACCAGCTGTTTAAACTTAGTTATATCAACGCTATTAAACAGATCTGCTTCCCGATCATTTTCACAGAATCTCAGTGTCGTATAATTCATATAGAACACTCTTCTATCTACATTCATATACTCACAAGCTTGATGAGGGGTTATTCCAGTAATATTAATTTCCTCAATGATCGACTTAACTACATCAATTGTTAAACTCTTTAATGTAGACAATTCAAAAATCAAATCATCTTTAACATCCTTATTAACTAGATTATCGTCAATAAACGTATCAATAAATTCCTTGTTTAGATTTCCATAGGTTCTTCTGTATAGAATACGACCAGGTCTTGCTAAAAAGTTATTATTAATAACTAGTTCATTGGTTGTTAATAAGAATACGTGAGGAACGTTACCAGTGTAAACTCCATCCATTACAGATAATAGACCCTCATCGTTATTACGATATATCTTTTCGAACTCGTCTATAAAGAATACACAAGGAAATGTAATTTTAGAAATAAAGTCAATTAGCTCACTTCCATATAAATGGCCTACAATGATTACAGGAAGATTCAGTTCATTAGCTATAGTTTTTGCTATAACTGATTTACCAGTACCTTTCTTTCCGTTCAATAAGATACCCATATTCTTCTTCATAGAAGGATATCTTTTCAACACATGATTTATAAAATCATTGTCGATTGGGTATTTATTAAAACTAAAATCAAATTTATCTTTATAATACCTCAAGTACAGTCCCACATTCGGTTCCTGTTCTAGATTGTAGATTGCTGGAGGTAAGGGCCATGCAAATGTCGGTTTCGTTGGATCACCATCAACTAATACATAGGTCAACCCTCCGTTTTGAGAGATAAATGTGTTTTTTCGTCCCATTTAATAAAAATTTTAAATTGTTAATTTACTAATTTATTTTTTGAAATGCTTAATTAAATTGCATAATTGTTAGACCCACATACATTAATTCCAGGGCCAGTAGTTACAACAAACGGACTGATTCTATTCCAAACCTGATTATTTCCAGTATACATTGGATTATTATTGTAATAATTAGGTTGATTAAGATATCCTCCATACCCATATCCGCCGAATCCACCATTATATCCATAACCTCCTCCACACAATGCGTTATTATTCTGAGAAGGATTGTTATTAAATAATGAGGCTACTCTGCTTATACTGTCAGCTATGTTTGAAACGCATTGAGCTGTTGTTGTCGCTATCATACATGCATCTGCTGCTGATTTTAAACCTCGCCTAATAATACTTCCTTTGGTTTCGGATTCAACGCCGTTAGTAGTAACAGCAGTAGTTTCCTTTGTTACAGATTTTACAGCTGCCATTACGTTATTATTTCCTTCTTCTTGTTGCATCTTTTCGTACTGTTGCCGTAGTAACTCGTTTCTTTGTTCATCAGCTACATCAAATCCAGATTGAACGCCCTTATAAACTACATAACCTGCTACACCACCAGCGATAATTCCTAAACCAACTTTTAAGGCTTTATTAAAATTCATAAAATTAACTGTTATTGTAATACATAAAACTAAAATTAATTTGAAATTTGACAATTTGATTATTTATAATTTGGTTTCTGAGATATTAGGTTCTCGAATATAAGAAAACCTGACGAAAGAAAAAGCCAGAGATTTTCAATATCCCCGGCTCAAAATTATTTTATTATTTAGAAATAAGTGGTGGAAAGCCAAAGTTTACTAGGTTATCTCTCCTACTCCTCTCTATGTTTCTTATTTCTTCTTCTATTGTAGACTCATAGTAATCTGGAGAAACATCTTTTCTTGCTTTTTCCATAGTATCTTTCGTTAAAGTTTCACCGTACTTACTGATCAACTCTTCGAACTCTCCTTGACTTATTTCTCCACGTTCTCCTAACACTTCACCAGTTTTGAGCAAAAGGAGATAATTACTCTTCAATATCTGTCTAGTCACTGTCATTAATTTATCCATCTTATCCGATATAATATTATTTTTAACATTACTATCGTCTAATCCGAATGGTACTCCTTTCCAATCTGAGGAATACTTACTTGAATACCTCATAAAACCAGAAGATCCTTTTAAGTATTCAGCTGATGACAATATATCCCAAGCTTCCGAAATATCACTAGAAGAACCTAATAAGCATTTCTCTTTATCAAATACTAAAGATTCTGCACACCAGCCTCCCATTAATATTTTTACTGAATTTAACATATCCAGATTACTATCTATTTCTCCAAGCTTATCTGGATCAAAAGTAACACAAAAACCACCATGATCAGTATCTACAGCAACGATAGATAAAGGAGTTTTGCCAGTACAATAAGACATAACTATTGCATGTCCAGCTTCATGAATTCCGTTTATATATCTAGTTTTTCTAGTTTTAGGATTTCTATCAGACCCTAGTACTAATTTTACTTCGAGATGTTCAGTAGTAGAATCCGAATATTTAATAAGTATATCTACTTTAGGAACTTTAAAGTTATTTCCTACTACATCAATGGTTGCTTTATTATCATCGCTTTCAACTCCATCAAAATGAATTAATAAAGATGATAAAATAGGATTAAACATATTACTGATTGTAGAGAAAACTGGTCTTACACCTTGAGTCGGAAATACTCCTTCTGAATAAATTAAAGCTTTAAACTGGTCGGTAACTTTAACTTCTATATTAAAATTCTTCTTAAACTCGCTGCAGACTCTATCTAATTCTTTAGAAATAATCTGCTTAAAATAATCTTTCTTAAGAGTTGGATATTTAATAATAGAATTTCCAAACCTTGCTATTTGCTCTGCTCTAAATCTAGCTTTTAATGCTTGTTTAATATCCCCTAAAGTTACTCTTGACGTCTCTTCAAAATAAACATCTGCGTCAATATCAGGTGAAATTTCTCCACATGCAGAAAAAGCCTCGTCTAGATTACCGAGAACGAATATTAAAGATTTACTGCAATCAATGCTAATAGGCTGAATTATTTTGCCCTTAATTTCGTCTAACCAATCTACTAATTCTCCTAGTTCAGAAAATGAATTAACCTTGGTTCTTACATCTTCATTAATATGCTGTTTTTTGCAGTTTCTATCTAATAAGGATAAACTTCTACGATCGACGACCTGAAGTGGATCTAGTCGTTTATTATTTTCTTCATTCTCGTAGTATCTATTATTAATTCTTACGACTGAAAGACAATCCCTGATACTAGCTTGATCATTAATTGCCCCATTAGTCAGTTTTATAGAATAATTGCTTGGAGATAATGATATAAAGTATTTGAGATCTTCCACAAGAGAAACTAAATCATCAAATCTCCAAGAAGAAAATACCATAGTTAACTTTCCAGAATCAATTAATGACCAAACAGGTTGAAGAGCTTGATTCTTTACCTCCATTCCTGATTCGTCTACAGATCTTGCATGCTGAAATTCATCAAATACAAATACAGAATCTTTAGCAGGATTATCATTTACATAATCAACGTCACCATTATCCATTTTAAAATACTCAGAAATTTTCTCTGCAAGACATTTTTCATTACCTTCACCTGCTAAAGTTCCACAATCAAAATATAAAGGTTTTTGAGGTAAGTCTAGTAACTCTAACAATCTATTTACTACTGAGGTTTTTCCAGTTCCGGTCATTCCCCAAAGAGTTACAACCACAGGCCTAGTATTCAATTCAGGAGTAATAAACCAAGGCGATATAGATCTACCTATTTCATCTATTATGTCGTCTAGTCCAATAAACTCGCTTTTTAATTGACTAAGTACACCATTTAATTTGTGGATTTTGTCAGTCTTCTTACTCATAATATCTGCGTTAATTATTATTTCTCTATATATTAGAATAATAAAGGGTTCTATCAGTACACGATTATACTGTATAGAACCCTAATAATTTAAACGAGAGTTTCTCTCTTAAAAGATCTCCATTCTAGCGATTTAATAATGCGATTAACCTCAGAAAATTTCCAAGGTTTTCTCTCAAATTTATCTTTTGGATAATCTTCAAGTTTGGATAAATCTACATCAAGTGGATTTCTAAGTTCAACATCATCTATTTTATAAGCTTTATCTGGCTCCAAATAGAATGTATCATCATCTCCACAAATATTGAATACCACAAATTCTTCTGGAGTCCACAGAATATCTATCTGTCTTCCAGGCTGAAATCTATAAATCTTCCATCTAAGTGCATCACGGAGACCTGTAATCAGTAGCTTTTGAACGTCATTATTACCGTTAGCATCATTGACTTCAATTAGAGGAAAGTTATTGTTATCTGATTCAACGAAAACATCTCGTGTGGACAAAAGGCTTTCTACCAGCTCCTTTCCTGCATCAATCAAATTTTTCTTACTGCCTAAACACATAGCAAGGATGTCATTTCCATTTCCCCAGGGTTCACTAGAGGTCTTTTCAACTACTTTAGTAAGACTGATATAAGGAACTAAATCCTCAGATAGTTTAGGAGAATAGATTTGATAGAAGTAATAAGAGTTTCCTAATTTTCCGTTATTAAGGAAAAATGGAAAACCAGCTCCTAACATACAGTTTTCCTTTTCAGCATCTAATTTACTCATAATTTTTAATTAGAATTATTATACTTAATTTTGATTGGTATTAGTATTATATACTTTTAAACGAGTAGTAATCCTTCCTCTAGTCAAATCGTACGGACTAACTTGAATTTTTACTCTATCTCCTACAATAATTCTGATAAAGTTTTTTCGAATTTTACCACTAATTGTACAGATTAATTCTTGGCCCGTAGGTATTTTTACTTTAAACATGGAATTACCCAACTCCGCAATAACTTCACCTTCTAATTCTATATTATCTTGTTTCGCCATAACAGTAATGTAATGCAAATTCTGAAATTCTGCTTTCAATAATTTCCTTTTTAAGCTCCACAGTCAATAATTTCTCGTCCTTAGCGCAAGAAACTATATCTTCCATAGTTATACAGATTGTATTTTCTCGAACAAGTCGATTAGGAAACTCATTATAGTATCTGTAACCTTGACGAGTAATGAAATTTTCAATAGATGAAATTCCGCCATATTTAGGAGAAGGATTTTTATTTATTGCGATATCTGTATATATCTTTTCAACAATATCTAAAATAAGAGAGTGATCTGGATTACTTATACTATCTGAAAAATCGAAATTACTAAAAGACTTACCAGGTCCTTTACACCTAACACTAACTCTACGATTAGAATATGTTGGTGATAACTTGGAAAGTTCCAAATAAGTTTCAATATCTAGGTTGTCTATACCTTCCTGCATGGCCGAGCGGCGCTTATTGCATTCCTTGAAAATTTCACTTAGATCTATTTTCAATACATCTTTTATAAAGGATCCTGTACGGCTATATAATTTATTTTCATCAGTCGTATTTCGTAAGGAGTACCAACCCTGAATATTACTAAAGATTGACTTAGAAACATCTTCAGCGGTAACTAGCGACCTTTCTTTTGGATCTGGTCTGGATTCAAATAGACGATCAACATGCAGCCAAACTACTCTGTCGAAAATCTGCTGTAATGTTTTTTTAACTTCTTCCGAAAACTGGTCAGCCGACGTGCTAAACATTGAACAACATAAAATGCACCTTTGTAATATATAGGAATAACTATAATAACTTGCTGTACTAAGGTCCTTATAAATACCTTTTAACCTCTTAGGAAGAAATTTGTTCATTAAATCGACCCTTGAGGTTATATCATTTGTAAGAAATTCCCCTAAATCATAAGCCCTTGTTTTCTTACTTACTACTTCAATATTATTTTTATCAGAGAGTCTTAGCTTATTTGAAAACGTTGTAAAATATCCGTCAGAACTCAATACATCAGAAATAGTACTACTACTGTCACTTGGCCAATCTCTTAATACTATGTGCGCTTTAGCTTCTTTTTTGCCGACAAAATTTAACGTATGACGCTCCGGATTTGATGTATAATATGGTGAAGATGTATTCCCTAAATAAATGAAAAATTCATCTCTTTCAGTCAAATAAGCATGACCCGGAATGAAACGCAATGTTGTATCTTTCCCATATATTTTACTAAGTGAAGAAAGTTCTAATAGATACTTTTTATAATCTTCGGCAGACTTATCCTTATCTATAAATGTTACATAAGGATAGCTTGACCCTAAACTAAAAAGAACATCAAAATTTCCAACAACTTTACCATCTACAGGAGAAAGCTCTGTAATAAAGTATATTAAATTTTCTGGAGTATTGCAGAAATTAACAACCTCATAATAATTATCATCTGGAAATTGATCGGACTTAACAAGTATAGATTGATTTTTAGTTATTTTAATTTCTTTAATAACTAAATCACCACACTTATCAATCATTATATTAAAGTCACGATAATTACTGATGGCTACAGATGAGGAATGCTTATTGTAAAGGCCATCTGGAAAAATTAATATTCTACCGCCTGTATCACCTGGCTTCAGACTCTTCTCAAATTGTTTGTAAACCGTTATAGATCCACTTAAGCTTTTTAATTTGGAGTGCATATATTTTAATTGAAAGTTAATTTAATTTTTTTCTTAACGCTATTAAATGTAAATTCGGTATAACCACCAAGTTTTGCGGTTAATTCGTCCAAATCTGCATGAAGTTCATCTGATATATCCTCTACCATGGTTGGAGTCAGTAGTTTGATGTAGGCTTTCTTAAATTTTCTCTTAACTACATCGGCCTCTTCTAATTTAGTGCAGAAGAATAGATGCCCTTGAGTCTCATCTACAAGCTTTTTCAAACTTGGAATTTTAGAACATTCATAGTTTAATTTACATTCTATAAACTGTTCGAAACTTCTACAAACTTCTCTGTCTGTAGTAGGT
>AUXO016922483.1_pt1 | contig 17650 bp, 19 predicted proteins | sample 768731 | NCBI WGS metagenome assembly AUXO01 (sample SAMN02715735, study PRJNA202380) | gut metagenome | biome: sheep rumen | host: Ovis aries | place: New Zealand: Palmerston North
GATTGCCACGCATGGAGGTGCAGTCTTGGTACAACCTATATCAGTTTGTGCTGATGCTGTTTGTGCTGTTGTTCCTCTGGTATCCTACCCATAAGCGGACTACCCCCTTTCATTGGAACTGGTACATTATTTTCATTTCCATCTTCCTTTCTGCTGCCGATTTCGCCTACTTCTACTCGTTGAGTATGGAAGGAGCCATGATAGCCGTTGTTTCTATGGCACGCCGAAGTAGTGTGGTGGTATCTTTCTTGGTGGGAGCCATGGTATTTCATGAGAAGAACCTGAAGATGAAAGCCATCGACCTGGCATTGATCTTGCTGGGTATGTTCTTCCTGTGGCTAGGAACCAGTTAAACATTTTGGCAAATAAAAATATAAGATATGAAAAGAACGCTATTCTTCTTCCTGCTTTGTGTTTTGCAGCTCAGTGCCGGTGCGCAGACCATGCGTGAGATGTTCATTGCCATGCCGGATAGTATAGAACCGCTGCTGAGCAAGAACAACCGTATGGATATGATAGATTTTGTGGACAATCATATGCAGGCTAGGGTAACGAATCGTCTGGATGGGCAAAGTGTGATGGATACACTGACTGCCGATTATGTGAAGGTTTCCCTTACCGGCAATGCTGTCATGGAAATGAAGCTTTATGAAAAGGGAAAAGATAAGGTGCTATTGATGGTGCATACGGTAGGCGGTCCGGTAAAAGGAAGTGAGCTGCTTTTCTTCACGCCGGAATGGAAACCGCTTAAAGCACAGCTGAAACTCCCTTCTTTCCGTGCCTATGAGGTAAATCCTCGTGAATCGCTTACCGCGGAGCAAATTGAATTATTGGATGGGTTGGCCGATATGGAACTGGTGGAAATGACACTTTCCCCATCAAACTCCCTTCTGACTCTTACCCCCAGCATCGGCATCTTAAGTAAAGAAGACCAGGAAAAAGTGAAGCCTTTGGTTAAAAGCTTAACCCTGGAGCTACGGTAATGAAAAGATACCTTTATTTACTAGCTTTTATCGCGTTTGTCCTGCAAGGGACGGGAAGCAGTTGTCTGGCTCAAGTGAAGGAACTGAGTCATTTGCCCTATACTGTGGAGAAAGGTGTGGAAAACAGCTACTATAAATATACCATCGGAACCGGGAAAATGTACTTCAGTAAAGTATCTCCCAAAACGTATTATGATGTGTATAACACCCAGTCTCCTTATCTGAATCTTCCCACAAATTATCAGAATGCCGAGGAGTATTTGCCCTTGGTGACCATTAGCGAGGTTTGCTCCTATGCCATTATGGATGAACTGAAGAAATATGCCACCAGCCGGGATTCCAGCATCTGCCTCACTATTTCCATCACAAAGAAAGGGAGGATAGACGATGTGAGCTTCCTGTATTCTGAAGAGGCGTTCAAGGATCTTCCCATCCAGGTGCTGGAACAACTGGAAGTTTACATGAAAACCCACAGTCGGTGTTCCTATAAGACGAATGGCGTGCTGAAAGGAGCCAACTGGTTCTGCCGTTCCTTGGTGATAAACCCTTCAGACCCTCTGGAAACCTATACCGATTATACATTCTAATATAAAATAAGAGCGACTCCCCAAGGAATCGCTCTTATTTTATCTCATGAAAAGAGAAAATTACTTGTTCTTACGAGCAGCACCGTAGCGGTTGAAGAACTTATCAACACGACCAGCGGTATCTACCAGCTTAGCCTTACCAGTGAAGAAAGGGTGAGAAGAAGAGGAGATTTCCATCTTGTACAGAGGATAAGTCTGACCCTCGAATTCAATAGTTTCTGTAGTCTTGCAAGTAGACTTAGTCAAGAACATATCACCGTTACTCATATCCTTGAATACTACTGGACGGTAGTTAGCTGGATGAAGATCTTTTTTCATAATTTGTTAATTTTATAAAGTTTATATTGCTGGTAACACAATATAGTGTAATGGGCTATATTATTTCGGGGTGCAAAGTTAGTGTAAATCTCCAATCATCCAAAATATTTGTATGTTTTTTTTGCCGAATTAAACACTTTTGCTACCTTTGCAACTAGAAAAAAAGCAACAATTTGTTTTATTAATAATAAAAAAAATAAAAATGACTAACTACAAAGAATTAGGCTTGGTAAACACTCGAGAGATGTTTAAGAGAGCTGTAGCTGGTGGCTACGCTATCCCTGCTTTCAATTTCAATACACTGGAGCAGATGCAGGCAATCATTCAGGCAGCAGTAGAGACTAAGTCTCCTGTTATTATGCAGGTTTCTAAGGGTGCACGTAACTATGCAAATGGTACTATTTTGCGTTACATGGCTCAGGGTGCTGTAGAGTATGCTAAGGAACTTGGCTGTGAGCATCCAGAAATCGTTCTTCACCTGGATCACGGAGATACTTTCGAGCTTTGCAAGGATTGTATCGATAATGGTTTCTCTTCTGTTATGATCGATGGTTCTTCTCTTCCTTATGAGGAGAATATCGCTTTGACTAAGAAGGTGGTAGACTATGCTCATCAGTATGATGTAACTGTTGAGGCTGAGCTTGGTGTATTGGCAGGTGTAGAGGATGAGGTTGCAGCAGAGGAATCTCACTATACTAAACCAGAAGAGGTAATCGACTTCTCTACTCGTTCAGGTTGCGATTCATTGGCTATCTCTATCGGTACTTCTCACGGTGCTTACAAGTTCAAACCAGAGCAGTGCACACGCGATCCTAAGACTGGTAAGCTGGTTCCTCCTCCATTGGCATTCGATGTATTGCATGAAATCGAGAAGAAGTTGCCAGGATTCCCAATCGTTCTTCACGGATCATCTTCAGTTCCACAGGATGAGGTTGATACTATCAATCACTTCGGTGGTAACTTGCCAGATGCTGTAGGTATTCCAGAGGAGCAGCTGCGTGAGGCTTCTAAGAGCGCTGTTTGCAAGATTAACATCGACTCTGACTCTCGTTTGGCTATGACTGCTGCTATCCGCAAGCACTTCGCTGAGCACCCAGATCACTTCGACCCACGTCAGTATCTGAAACCAGCTCGTGAGAACATGAAGAAGATGTATATCCACAAGATTGTTGATGTATTAGGCTCTGACGGTAAGTTGGCTCAGTGCTAATCCATCTTCGGATTATGATAAAAAAAGGAGGGAGAGTTTTTAGCTCTCCCTCTTTTTTATTCGTCTATGCTTTTAACTCCACCGGTCTGGTCGTAGAAGACGACCTTGGTTTCGGTTCGTTTGTTGAACAATACGGAGGATAGGGTTTCCACGTTGCCGAACTGTCCGAATGCCACTTCGGCATTGACTAGTGGCTGCTGGTCGGTGAAAATCTCTACTTTAGCCTTGCTAGGCACATTGTATTGAATGCCATCCAACCGGGCGCTCTTTTTGCGGGCATCTGGGTTCTCTTCTGGTGCAGGAACGGTGTGCTGATCTTTGATGGTGATATATACAGGAGCACCAGAGAGGTCGTCTGTATCCACTACACCCAGGTGACGGGAGAAACGGAAGAGCACCTGCTTGTCCATGTCACTTGTAGGATCCACGTAGAAGGTGTAGGTTTTGGTTTCGGAGAGAGTGTAGCCTAAGAACAACTGAGCCAGTGCTTCTTCCTGTTCATTCAGGTTGTTTATCATAATCTCCATCTGCTTGCCATCGGTAGGCATATAGTCGGCCTGGCCGCGGTTCAGCAGGTTCTTGCTCTCACGGATGGAATAGATTTCTTGGGCGCAGAGCTGGGCTGTCTTGGCGTTTGACCCGGCCATGAGAATCTCCTCGGTCATGAATTGGCGGGAATCCAGTTTCCGTCCTCCCTTTTCCGTGGTATACCCCTCAAAAGGAGTGGTGGGCTGAGGCTCTGCATTAATAGCCAGGAGCATACCATCGTCGCTTAGCTTTACCATAGGTGCTATGGTTTTGTCCTTCAGCTTCAAGGTGTAAACTTTGGTGGTATCAGGTTTGCCGAACACATCCATGTGAATTTCCTTGATGGTCCAGGTTTCGCTAGGCTCTATGGCCACATCCTTCACCCGGAGGTAGCGTTCCGCATACTTGGCATATTCTCCTGGAGTATAGCGTTTCACTTCTACCAGCAAGTCTACGCGGAGAGCCGTTCTAGGTAGAAAATACGTCACGCCTTCTGCGTTGACACCGGGTTTGTAGGGTGCTATTTCTGTTTGTGCTGCGGCAGGTAGCGCACAGCACATCAGTGCTGTAAAAAGAATTTTCTTCATATTCTATTTAAATACCTTTTAATTTCTTCCATGCTTTAGGCAGATAGTCTATCAAGTCGTGAGCCGTGAGCCCTTCTTCTGTCAGATCCTGTGCTGCCAAGTCGCCAGCCAGCCCGTGTAGATAGACACCCAGCCTGGCTGCGTTTTCCTGGGTGTATCCTTGTGCCAGCAGCCCCAGGATGATTCCCGTGAGCACATCACCGCTTCCTGCGGTAGCCATGCCCGGGTTTCCGCTAGGGTTGAAATAGACATTACCTTCTGGGGTGACAATGGCCGTCCATGCCCCTTTTAGGACAATGTAGAACTGCTGGCTGTTGGCCATCGTAATGGCTTTTGCCAACCGCTCATAGCCACTGGTACTGTTGCCAGCCAGCCTGTCCATCTCTTTCGGGTGCGGAGTAAGGATGGCATGAGTGGGCACCTGCTGAATCCAGCTTCGGTGATCGCCCAGAATGTTCAGTGCATCGGCATCCAGCACTATGGGGCATTGCGTGCGTCTGGCTTCCTCTATCATGGCTACCGAAGTATCCTTCATGGTTCCTAATCCCGGGCCGATGCCTACAGCCTGATAAGCTTCGGTTGGGCTGGGATGCACAAAACGGTAGTCGTCTGAATCATGATGCAGGATAGCCTCCGGTACCGCTATTTGCAGGATATCATTGTTGCGTTTCGGTGTGTGCACGGTAATCTTCCCCAGTCCCGTTCTCAGGGCAGCCCGTGTAGCCAGCACGGCAGCCCCGGCCATTCCATAGCTTCCGGCTACTAAAAGTGCATGGCCCATAGAGCCCTTGTGCGCAAACTTATCCCGCTTCTTCAGCAGTTTCTGCATCTCCTCAATGCTGCTCACGAAATAGGTAGCCGGCGCCTTTTCTATGCCATCGGGGTGCAAGCCGATGTCCAGCACTTGGTACTCACCGATGTATTGCTGGATGTCCTGGAAGAAGAAAGCCAGTTTAGGGAACTGCAGGGTGAGGGTCAGATCTGCCCGAATGATGTGTGAGGCGATGTTGGAAGAATTGTCTTCGCAAAACAAGCCGGAAGGTACATCCAGTGAAACCACTGAGGCAGAAGAGGCGTTGATGTACTTCACCACGGCTGCAAAGCCACCGCTCAGCGGGCGACTTAATCCTGAACCGAAAAGGCCATCCACCACCAGCATGTTCTCCGAAAGCTCAGGAGGGTCAAACTGGGACGTGATTTCATTGAACACCAGTTTCTTGCTCTTCCTTATCCGGTCACGGTTCGCCATGCAGTCGACCGACAGCTTGTCGGTAGTGTTAAAAAGGAAAACCTCCACGGCATAGTCGTATTCAGCCAGCATCCGGGCCACAGCCAGGGCATCACCCCCGTTGTTCCCCGGACCCGCAAACACTTTCACCAAGTGATTCTTGTCCCATCTCTCCATGATGGCCAGGGTGAGCGCTTTGGCAGCCCTCTCCATCAGGTCTAAGGAAGAAATGGGTTCATGCTCTATAGTGTAGCGGTCAAGGTCCTTGATTTGTATGCTAGTTAACACTTTCATACTGCAAATATAGGAAAATAGCGGGTATAAAGGGCCATTTTAATGAAATATTATGTATATTTGCAACGTTTTTTCTGAAATCATTGTCATGGAAATAATCCGCGTAAAGGACCTTACATTCTCTATTTCTATCCCAGAAGTACAGATATTGGAACGAGTGAGCCAGGTAGCTCAGCGTCTGACGCATGATTTAGAGGGGAAAAATCCCTTGTTTTTGTGCATACTCAATGGCGCTTTCATGTTTGCATCCGATTTGATGAAACGTGTCAATTTACCGGCTGAAATCTCTTTTGTGAAGTATTCTTCCTATCAGGGTACTCAAACCACTGGGAACGTAAAGGAAATCATAGGGCTCAATCAGGATATAACCGGCCGTTGTGTGGTGATTGTAGAGGACATTATCGACTCTGGTTTTACCATGCAGCACCTTGTGACCGACCTGAAAGCCTTGAATCCGGCAGAAGTGCACATATGCACCCTGCTCATGAAACCAGGAAACTTGAAAGTGCCTTTGGATGTGGAGTATTGTGCCATGGAAATCCCCAACGATTTCATCTTGGGCTATGGCCTGGATTATGATGGATATGGAAGAAATCTTCCCGACATCTATACTGTAGTAGAAAAGTAATTTTAAACTAGATAACGATGAAGAATATTGTAATTTTCGGCGCTCCAGGCTCAGGTAAGGGTACTCAGAGCGACCGCCTCGTGGCTAAGTATGGCTATGAGCATATCTCTACAGGCGACGTGCTTCGTGCACAGATTAAGAATGGTACTGAACTGGGTAAGACTGCCAAGACTTATATCGATAACGGTCAGCTCATCCCAGATTCACTGATGGTGGACATCCTGGCTAAGACTTACGACAGCTTTGGAAAGGTAGAAGGAGTAATCTTCGATGGTTTTCCACGCACCATTCCTCAAGCAGAGGCCCTGAAAGCCATGCTGGCTGAAAGAGGCACCGACGTGGCAGTCATGCTGGATTTAGATGTTCCTGAAGATGAACTGATGGCTCGCTTGATTAACCGTGGTAAGACCAGTGGCCGTGCCGACGATAATGAGGAAACTATCAAGAAACGTCTGGATGTGTACCACTTGCAGACCTCTCCACTGATAGAGTGGTATAAGGCCGATGGCAAGTACAATCACATCAACGGTCTGGGCGACATGGAGAAGATCTTCGCCGACATTTGTGTGGTAATAGACAACGCAAAAAGTATCTAAAAATAAACCAGTATGGCTGAATCAAATTTTGTGGACTATGTCAAAATCTACTGTCGCTCCGGAAAGGGTGGCAGGGGTTCTGTGCATATGCACCGTGCCAAATATATGCCCAATGGTGGCCCTGATGGAGGCAACGGAGGTAGAGGAGGCCATGTGATTCTGAGGGGAAACCGGAACTATTGGACGCTGCTCCACCTGCGTTATGAAAGGCATGTGTTCGCCGGTCATGGCGGTAATGGTAGCAAGGATAAGAGCACCGGAGCCCAAGGCGAGGATAAGTACATCGATGTTCCTTGTGGCACCGTGGTGTATAATGCAGAGACGGGTAAGTACATCTGCGACATTACCGAAGACGGGCAGGAGGTGATTCTGCTGAAAGGTGGCCGGGGCGGCCTGGGCAACTGGGAGTTCCGTACGGCTACCCGTCAGGCACCGCGCTTTGCACAGCCGGGAGAGCCCATGCAGGAAATGATGGTTATCCTGGAACTGAAACTGCTGGCCGATGTGGGTCTGGTGGGATTCCCCAATGCCGGTAAATCCACCCTGCTCTCTGCAGTTTCCAGTGCCAAGCCAAAGATAGGCAACTATCCTTTCACTACCCTGGAACCTAGTCTAGGTATTGTGTCTTATCGCGACAATAAATCCTTTGTCATGGCCGACATTCCGGGTATCATCGAGGGGGCCAGCGAGGGAAAAGGGCTGGGGCTTCGGTTCCTTCGTCACATCGAACGAAACTCCCTCTTGCTTTTTATGGTTCCTGGAGATACCGACGATATCAAGCATGAATACGAGGTGCTACTCCATGAGCTGGAAAACTTCAATCCGGAAATGATGGAGAAGCAGCGTGTACTGGCCATCACCAAGGCCGACCTTCTGGACGATGAACTGATAGAAATGCTGGAGGAAACCCTTCCGGAAGATGTGCCGCACGTGTTCATTTCAGCCGTAACAGGCACTGGCATTCAGCAGATGAAAGATCTGCTTTGGATAGCCATGAACAGCGAAAGCAACAAGCTGCATGATATTAAGTCGGAAAGAATCGTTCATAAAGACAAGGATATCAGTTTCTTGCAGCATGAACTTTCCGATCTGGGCGAGGATGAAGACCTGAAGCATTGGGGTGAAGAGGTAGACGAGGACGACCTGGAACTGGATTGGGAAGACGATTCCGATGCGGGTTGGCCGGATGATTCTTCACCAGAAGAAGTGAAGTGGGAAGATGTGGAAGATCTGGACGACTTCGAATATGAGGATTTAGAAGAAAAGTGATGCTAAAGAAATATGCACTTTCACCCGATATTATCGCCTTCAGCACCCAGCGTGATGGAGGCGTTAGTATAGGTGCCTATGCCAGCTTTAATGCCACTCATTACTGTGGTGACGACCCTCAGCATGTGGCGCGGAACAAGCAGCTGCTCTGTGAAGAACTGGGCATACCCACCAGCCACCTCATTGTGCCGCACCAGGTGCATGATACTCGTTCCCTGGAAATAAACACTACCTTTCTTTCTTCGCATTTAGAAAAACAGGCGGAACTGCTGGAGGGAGTAGATGCGGTGTACACCACAGAGAAAGGCGTATGTGTCTGCGTCTCTACAGCCGATTGCATACCAGTGCTGCTCTATCATGCCGAGGCAGGCCTTGTGGCAGCCATCCATGCCGGGTGGAGGGGAACTTGTGCCCGGATAGTGGAAAAAACTCTTTCAGAACTTAAAAATAAATTCAAGATACCAGGCGAGGGCTTTCAAGCGGTGATTGGCCCAGGCATCTCTCTGGAATCCTTTGAGGTGGGCGATGAAGTGTACGAAGCTTTCCGAGGGGAAGGTTTCCCCATGGAGCGCATCGCCCGGAGATTTCCTGCAGCAGCAGGGGAGAAGTGGCACATCGACCTGTGGGAGTGCAACCGACAGCAGCTTTTATCCCTGGGTGTTCCAGAGGCCCAGATACAGGTGGCTGGGGTGTGCACCTATAAAAATCCCGACCAGTTCTTCTCTGCGCGCAGATTAGGAATCCGGTCGGGACGTATCCTCAGTGGAATCATGCAGATTCCATAATATTCACATTATTTGCTCTTTCGCTGGCTAGACCGTGCCGCTCTTTTGGCACGGATATCTGCCTTTTTCTTGGCAGACCCCGAACCGTGGGAACCTGTGATATAAGCCTTTTTCTTTGCCTTTGTCTTTAGTTTCTCCTTTTGTGGAGCGCCAGGCCCTGAGCCCTTGAAGGTAAAACCTTCCACCATGGCTCTCTGTATTTCATCTGCAGTGGCCATATCTACCTGTATTAATGGTGGAACAAACGGATTCCAGTGAACGCCATGGCAATGCCATACTTGTCGCAAGTCTCAATCACATTGTCATCACGCACGCTGCCGCCTGCCTGAGCTATAAACTCCACACCGCTCTTGTGCGCACGCTCTATATTGTCGCCAAATGGGAAGAATGCGTCGCTACCCAGTGCCACACCCTTGTTCAGTGCCAGCCATGCCTTCTTTTCTTCACGGGTCAGCACTTCAGGCTTCTCTGTGAAGAACTGCTGCCATGTGCCATCGGCCAGTACATCGTCGTGATCCTCACTAATGTAGATGTCGATGGTGTTATCTCGGTCGGCCCGGCGAATGTTCGCAATAAACGGAAGGTTCATCACCTTCGGATGCTGGCGGAGCCACCAGATGTCGGCCTTGTTTCCAGCCAGACGGGTACAGTGGATACGGCTTTGCTGACCGGCACCGATGCCGATGGCCTGACCATCCTTCACATAGCACACGGAATTACTCTGCGTATATTTTAAGGTGATGAGCGCAATGACTAGGTCGCGTTTTGCCTCCTCGGTAAATGTCTTGTTCTGGGTAGGGATGTTGGCAAACACCTTCTCATCGGAAAGGTCTACCTCATTACGGCCCTGCTCAAAAGTCACTCCGAAGACCTGCTTGCACTCCACCGGATTAGGCTTGTAGCTAGGATCCATCTTCAGCACGCAGTAGGTGCCTTTCCGCTTGCTGCGGAGGATTTCCAGCGCCTCAGGCGTATAGTCGGGTGCAATGATACCATCGCTCACCTCACGGTTGATGAGGCGTGCAGTGCTCTCGTCGCACGTATCGCTCAGCGCAATGAAATCGCCGTAGGAAGACATACGGTCGGCTCCACGGGCGCGTGCGTATGCACAGGCTATAGGAGTAAGAGGCAGCGGAGCATCAGCCACCCAGTAAATCTGCTTCAGCGTGTCGGTCAGTGGCAGTCCCACAGCCGCACCGGCAGGAGATACATGCTTGAAGCTGGCAGCAGCAGGCAGCCCCGTAGCCGCTTTCAGCTCCTTGACCAGCTGCCAGGAGTTCAGTGCATCCAGCAGATTGATGTAGCCAGGACGACCGTTTAACACTTCGAAGGGCAGTTCCCCTTCAGTCATGAAAACACGTGAAGGTTTCTGGTTGGGATTACAACCATACTTTAGTTCTAGTTCTTTCATTCTTATGCGTCTATAATTTGACCGCGAAGATACAGAAAACGAGGAAAATAGGCAAATTTATAGCCAAAAATCATTTTTTTTGAAAATAAATGCCCCAAAAATAGGTGCGACTGAAGAATTGTTATACATTTGCGCAATTTTTTAAATAATACCAGTCATGAACTAATTAGAATGTTTACCATTACACAGATGACGCAACTCATAGAAGTTGCAAAAAAGGGGAGTATAAAGGTATCTTCTGTAAATTTATGTATTTCTGAATCAGCTTTGAGCATGTGCATTGCAAGGCTGGAGAAAAAACTAGGTTTCCGCCTATTCTTCAAAAAGAATCACTGTTTGTATATCACCGAAGATTCAAAGCCCCTTTTCGCCTTGTTTAGCGAAATGTTAGTCAAAGAAAAGGAATTAGAGGAAAAGATTGCAGAAATAAAGAAAACTCCCATCAATCTATTGAGGGTAGCCATCCAGGATTCGGTGGCGCCTTATATCAGTCCGGAGTTGTATTTAAAACTCGCCAAAGAGCCGAATCTGAAGTGTACTTTTACTCAATGCGATAGCACGTCGTTAGTAAAAAGGTTGGTAGATGGCGAAATAGAATTCGGAATCTTGCTAAAAGGAAATAAACCCACAGGCTTTCAGGAGAAGCTGCTGTATGCCGATGAAATGGTGGGCTATCTGTCTCCCTTATGTGCAGAGAAAGGAGGATTCAACCCACGCCGCATTGTTTCTAAAAAAGCGATTATCATGTCTCAGGCACAAAATCACCAGAAAAGTCGCCAAAAAAAGGAAGAAAATCCCCTTTTTGAAGGCTTTACCTATGAAAGTTTGATTCATTATGTGGATTTGATAGGGGGATATACGCTGATTCCAAAAATACAAATGGATTATATGAACGAAGAGCAACGCAGTAGGGTACGTCCCATTTTGGAATCTCACTATAAGCAGCGCCATGTTTGTTTAGTTTATCGGAAAAAAAGTGGGCAAGAACAAGAATATTTCTTAAATTTGCTCACAGAATCGATAGGTGACATCGTGAAAATACAACAACTAAAAGTCGAAAAACTGCTATGAGGAAGAAACTTTTGCTCCTGTGCGTAGTTTGCCTGCAAGCCTTGGCATCGCTAGCCTGTACCTCTTTCATCGTATCCGGACGCGTAACCCCCGACGGACGCCCTTTGATGTTCAAAAATCGGGATACCGGTAATCAAGACAACCTGATGATCTTCAGGAAAGGAGAGAAATATAGGTTTATAGGCATCGTTTCAGCCCAGGATGTGGACGATAAAGAAGTGTGGGGCGGGCACAATGAGAAGGGATTTGCCGTGATGAATACGGCTGCATACAACCTGAACGGTGATGTGGAAGATGGCGACATGGAGGGTGTCATCATGCGCCGGGCCCTGGAAATATGCGTCACCCTGAAAGATTTTGAGAATTTGCTGGATACTTTGCCTAAACCCCTTGGCTCCAATGCCAATTTTGGGGTGATAGATGCCCAGGGAGGCTGTGCTTACTACGAGGTGGGCAATGAGAAATACGTGAAATTTGACGTGAACGACGTGAATGTGGCGCCCTACGGCTACCTGGTGCGTACCAACCATGCCATGAGCGGAGAACGCCGCCTGGACAGTGGGGTAGAGCGCTATCTGGCCATCAGCTCCATCATGCAGCAAGTGCAGTTCACCGATGAGTTCGATTGGCGTACGCTGCTCACCCAGGTTCCCCGTCATCTTACCCACGGTTTGACCCACCTGAACGTCTACGACTTCATGCCAAAGGATGAGAAGACCACTACCTACTTCCCCTTCCGCGATTTCATCCCTAGATACACCACTTCCAGCGTGCTCATGGTGCAAGGCGTAAAGCCCGGCGAGAACCCTTTGCTTACCGTTTCCTGGACTATGGCAGGCTCTCCGCTCACCACCGTGGCAGTGCCGCTGTGCATCCTCCCATCCGGGAAACTCCCAGCCGTAGTAACCCGAGGAAAGAAGGCAGAGACAGCACCCCTGGTAGCTTGGGGATTTGCCCTGAAAAAGAAGATCTTCCCACTGGATAGGAGTAACGGGCACGATTACATCAATATAGCAGCCCTGGTGAACCAGAGTGGCACCGGCATTCTGCAGAAACTCCAGCCTGTAGAGAAAGAACTGCTGGACAGAGGCTCCGCTGTGGTGGAAACTTCCCGCAGGAACAAGAAATGGACTGACATGGATGCCTATTACGACTGGGTAGATCAGTTCCTTACAGAACAATATCAGAAACTATTTGATTTATAGAGAGAAAGGCTCCCTTCGGGGAGCTTTTTTTGTGAGGAAAAAGGAAAAAGGTTAACTGAATGTTAACTAAAGTGTTAACTAGTTAACATGAGAACTTACGCTTTAATAGATTGATATACAGTTTATTAGCCATAAAATGTTAAGTGTAAGTCAAAAAATGATACTATTAGTATATATGCATGGTCTATAGAGATTATGATAGATTGTATTTAATTATAATATAATAGATTTATTTATATTTATATTTATATTTAGATACTATGATAGATATAAAAATATAGATATATAAATGTATATAGAAATATAATAAGTGTATCGCGCACGCACATATATAAGGTGTATTTTCTATTATATATAAATAATATTTAGAAAAGAATGGAGTATATATGTATTGTTTTATTTTTTTTTGAGTTACACTTAACATTTTTCGTATAATTAGATGATAATAAACGTTTTAAGTGTTAACTCGCCTTGTTAAACAGTTAACATTTTACTTACGTTTTGTTTACGTTTTCCTTCCTACCCATTTTTCCCTCTCCTTAAGGAGAGATTTTTCCGCCCTTAAGGAAACCAGAAATTAACCTTCACTCTAGGAGCTAGAAGTTTAACCGGGTCAGGTATCATGTTATAAAAAGGAATGCTGCCAAGCCAAGGAGATGAAGGTAGTGCTTTTGTAACATGGGCCCTTTCCCCAGTTAAAATTGCCCAGTGGAATAAAAGTCTACACTTTATAAAGCATCAACTTTCAGTAAATCAGCGCACTACAGCAAAGTGGTGGAACACCTTTTTGCATTAACAGCCTTCTTTTTTGGAAAACCCTGAGAGAATGTAGTATCTTTGCATCAGTGAAGAAAGGGAACCGGAGTGCACGCCAGTAACCTTTCATATAGTTCTAGGGCATGAGCGAGATCGAACTTCTGGAAAAGAACGGGCGAACCGTGATAAAATGTTTGCATAGTATCTATATTTTATTTTAACTCAGTTTCTTACCGGCAACGACTTGTTTAAGTTTGACCAACAAGGTAATAGGTAGTTTATCTTTCCTTTAGCCACACAGACATTTATAGGATTAATTTACAATTGCGTTTATTTTCAGCAATTATTTCACATCGATTTTTTTTATTCTAATCTATATTATTATGCATTCTAGGCGATAAATTTCCCATAGTTTTCCTTTTTTCTTCTTTCTATGGGAAAATTTACCTTCGAAATGCATAATCTATATAGAAACTAGGAAGTTGGGCCTAGAAATAGAACCAAGAGGTCTTTAACATTATTTAAAATTCAAGTTTTTGCAATTTCATTATTTTTCCTTTGTTTTGCAGCCACTTTAGAGAAGCAATGCTTTAGAGAAAGACAGGCGAGGCCATTTACGGCAGATAGAGAAAATATCAGTCTGTTCTTCAGAGGAGATAAGCACCCCTATGTGTTGGGGCGTTTCCTAGAGTTGAGTTCTTCGTTTTTTTAAGCATCAAGAGTCAGTCTTCGAACTGCTCCAACCGAGCCACATGCAAGGCCACGGTGGGAAAACGATGTGAGTTTAAATAACTAAATAATTATTGTATGAAATACAATCCTATTTTGATCTTTAATGATGATGGTGAAGCCAAGGATACCATTTCAACTTATCTGGCTAATCAAGTGGAACATCGCTTGACTTATGCCTATAGGAAAGCAGCCAACGATGTGGATGCCAAGCCCACAATCTACTTTGAGTTTGAGGAAGAAGGTGGGGTGGTTACTCTCATGCGGCTTATCTTTCAGGTAAAATCATGGGGAATAGATGTACTAAAGTATGAAGATTATCTGCAAATATTTGAGACTGTATGTCAGAAAGAATTTAATAGTACGAAAATAAAGCTTACGTATATACCTGGTGAAGAGGCGGGACAGGCCATCTATGAGGCAAAGACCATACAGGAGATGCTGGCATTGCTGGAAGCGTTTGAAAGTGTGGGAGTGTTTATAGATTCTACATTCCGTTTGGAGGGTATGCCATTCAGAGAGCGAAATAATATAGCGCGTGTGGGATTCTTTGGAGAAGAGGGGAAGTTTGAAGTATACATAATGACCGATGATGAGTGCCCCAAACCCCATTTTCACGTGAGGAATATCTTTTCAGGTACAGATACATCTATCTTACTGAAATCGAGCAGCTATTGCCTTCACGAAAGAAGAAGTTGTAGGGAATTGTCGGAAGAAGAGCAGCAGCTGTTGGCTGATTTTATGGCTGGACCTCACAAAAATCCGCATTACAAGAACAACTATGAGTATACCTACACCATGTGGAACATGAACAATCAGGAAGATTGCATAGTAAAGAGCACGGATGCCATACCCGATTATGCTCATATTACACATATAGAGTATTAAAAAAACAGGACGAATGGTATTCGTGTAAAAAATGAAGGAGAACTGAAAGAATTATTTTCAGGTTTATTTCCTGATTGGTTAATAACAGAATTATCAAAAAAAATAAATAAAATGAAAGCAAAGAATGACGCAATTTATGGAGCTATAGCTGGCGATGTGATAGGCTCTGTCTATGAATTTAGGGGGGCACGTTTTGAACCCATACAGATATTTAAGGACAGCTGTAGGTTCACCGATGATACAGTATTGACTATAGCAGTAACCGATTGGATTACTCAAGCTGGTAGTAACCTTAGAGACAAACTCGTTCAGTATGCCCGGAAGTATTACAATGCCGGGTATGGTTCACATTTCGCAAGGTGGGTCATGCGCAGGGACCCTCAGCCTTACAACAGTTGTGGCAATGGAAGTGCCATGCGAGTAAGTGCCGTAGGATGCGTGGCCAAAAGTCTGGAAGAGGCCCTTCAGCTGGCTGAAGAAAGTGCCATGCCTACCCATAACCACCCGGAAGGAATAAAGGGCGCACAAGCCACGGCAGCAGCCATTTTCCTGGCTCGTGAGGGTAAAACCAAGGAAGAGATAAAGGCCAAACTCAAGGAACTCTTCCAATATAATCTGGACAGATCATACGATGAACTTTATCAGGAAGGCTATGAGTTCCATGTCCTCTGCCAGAACACCGTACCTGAGGCGCTCATCTGCTTCTTTGAAAGTGAGAGTTATGAAGATTGCATCCGTAAGGTCATGCTCACGAATAAGGACACCGACACTGCAGCGTGCATTGCAGGTTCCGTAGCAGCAGCCTATTACAGTATGCCGGAAGATATCAAGGCACGTCTCATGGACTTCATCCCTAAAGAATTCGTCAGTGTGGTAGAAACTGTAAAAGATTAAAAATAAAGTATGAGTACTATAGAACAGGGTGCCTCTGAAAGGCGCAACTATAAGCAAGGTGGATATGAGTATCTTCTGAACGACGAGGAGAAGACTGCATGGATAGTTAAAGCTCCTAGTATAGGAAGATGTAGAAGGTTTCGCATACCTAATCATGTTATCATAAACGGTGAACGCTATGAAATAGAACGTGTAGAAATAGGTGCGTACAAAAAAGCAAAGTGCCTGAAACATTTGGTTGTACCTGACAGCATCCTGTTCATAGATGAATATAATTTCAGTTCATTACCAAACTTAAGAAGCATATACATTGGCAAAGGACTAAAACAACTTACCTCCTGGATATTTGGCAATCCCCCGAAGTTGAACAGTTTTGAAATCAGCAGGGAAAACCCTCACTTATGTATAGAACATGGAATAGTCTATACTAAAGATGGTAAATGTGCTGTTACCAATCCGTTCATGCCTAAACTTATTGTAGTAAAGGAAGGAGTGGAATTCATTGCGAGTGTAGCTTTCTGGTGGAACCACAAATTAGAAGCGATACAGTTTCCCTCCACCCTCAAAAGAATTGGTGACAACAGCATTGCCGGATGTCCTAGGTTACGGTCTGTTACCTTACCCGAAGGTTTTCTGGAGTGTATAGTGCAGAGTTTTCAAGATAATGAAGGATTGGAGATTGTAGACTTACCTTCTACGATAAAGAGTTATGGTTGTGAGACTTTTAATAATTGCCCCAATCTCCATACACTTATCATTCGCACCAACCATGTGTTGGAAGTAAACCGGTGGATAAATGAACCAATAGATTTCTCTTCCCATTGTACGCTGAAAGTCCCCCAAGAATTAATTGAGGAATATCGGCAACACCCTTTGTGGGGAAAGTTTAAAGATATAGTTGCAATAGATAAAATCATATAACAAATAAATCCCTTCATAATTCCCATACTTCTAGTATAGATACTTGAACAGATAGAACATGAAACGGGAAGCATTGGGTGAGGGCTTAAACTGGCTACAATCTACTTTTTCCGTAATGTGTAGGCCAAAGTTTTGGTTGAAATCTTGGCTCATTTTTTGGAAAGCCTCTCCGTGGGTTAGTTCATTGTCTATATGCTTGTATGCCAGGTAGTAATGAATCATCTCGTGTACTAATACATCCCTGAAGTCGTTCTCTTCCCAGTCGAACCTGCAGGACATTTCTATCTTTTGTCTTTTCAGCCTTCGCCTCCCCGTGATTTTGGCACAAGAGAAGTAACCGCAAATGCTATAAGACTTCAACAGGCCAAACCGGGGTAGGGGAAGATCACTTTGAAAATATAAAAGATTATATTCCCTAAATTTTTGTTCAAGTATTTTTTCTGTTATTTCCATAGAAATGAGCTGTTTCTGGAGAAGAAGCTTCTGATGTGTTCTTTCCAGGATGCTGGTTTTCTATCGCTTTCGCTGTCGTTCAAGATTCGCTCTCTGTGAGCCAATAGGTAGAAGGCGTTATCGATGAGCTTTTTCTTGTATCTGTTTGCTTACGTTGTCTGCAATTCTTTTAAGTACTGACCAGTTGACTTTCACTGGATTAAAATCTCTTCTGCTGTAATGCAGATGTTTGTGACATTTAGGGCAGAAGGCATTCAGTTCCCAATAACCACCGCCATTCACATGGCCGGCAAACTGGTAGATATATGC
>AUXO017696203.1_pt1 | contig 17647 bp, 20 predicted proteins | sample 768731 | NCBI WGS metagenome assembly AUXO01 (sample SAMN02715735, study PRJNA202380) | gut metagenome | biome: sheep rumen | host: Ovis aries | place: New Zealand: Palmerston North
ATTGTTAATTATGCTATGGATAAAGATATTCCATATTTTGCAATCAATGTTCCTGTTGACCAATGTAAAGATTGTGGCTATCAAGGTGTAATTAGTGAAAATTGTCCTAAGTGTAATTCAATTAATATTAAGAGATTACGTAGAGTTACTGGTTATTTAACAGGTGACTATAAATCAGCATTTAATAAAGGAAAACAACAAGAAACAGAACAAAGAGCAAAACATACAGGAATTGAAGTAAAGTAGGTGGTTCAATATGAAATATTTGAATATTTTAGATTGTGACATTGTAGATGGTAGTGGGGTAAGAGTAACACTATTTGTGAGTGGTTGTACACATCGTTGTAAAGGTTGTCAAAACCCTGAGTCTTGGGCTTGTAATAATGGTGAAGAATTTACAAAGGAAATTGAAGACAAAATAATTGAACTACTTTCAAGAGACTATATTGATGGTTTAACACTATCAGGGGGTGACCCGCTATTTGTTCCTAATAGAGATGCTATTTTTAATCTATGTAAGAGAATAAAAGAAAAGTTACCAAATAAAACTATTTGGCTATATACAGGTTATGATTGGGAAGACATTAATTCCTTAGATTTATTAAAATATGTAGATGTTTTAGTTGATGGTAAGTTTATACTTGGTTTATTGGATACCACATTAGCATTTAAAGGTAGTTCCAATCAAAGAGTAATAGATGTACAAAAATCATTACAAGAAAATAAAATTGTTTTATATAAGGTTGGTGAATAATATTGTTTTATATTGTTAAAGTAGTTACAGTATTTAAAGATTGTTCTAAGTCAGTCAAATATTATGAGTTTAGAACATTGGAACAAGCAAAAGATTTTATTGATGCTAACTATGATAAAACTAATTTCAAAGATTATTCTTTTGAAATAAAAATTCTTAAATGTGAAGAAATAAATTAAAGTCGATAACAAAAAGTTATTGACTTTTTATTTTGTGTGTGCTATACTGATTACAGATAAAATAAATAAAGGGGGAATTACCTAAGTGATTAGAACTTTTAGGAATAAATTACAGGAATTTAAAGTAATTATTGAAGAGTCTAATGTTGGCATTTATTTCTTATCAGTTTTTTATAAAGACACACATTCACACTCGTTGAACTATAAAGAGTATAAAGGTCTTAGTAGAACATATGAGGGAATTGATAACTTAGACAAAGCAATAGAAGAATTAGTCAAGAAACATAAGTTAGAGGAGGTTAAGTAGTGGAATTATTAAAAGCAATTAAAAAGATTAGGGGTTACACCATATGCGACTATACACCATTTGGTGTAGTTACCTATGACTATAGTAATGAACTAGATGAACTATTTAAATTGTTGTGGATTTTAAAATACAAAATGGTTGATATTGGTATGGTTTGGTTGTATTATTACAATTCAGATGACCCACTCAACGAATACAATAATCACGTAGGCAATGGTGGTTATAGTTTATTAGAAGATGAATTTAATTTAGTGGTGAAATTTTTACCAACAAAAGAGGAGATGGAAATTTAATGATATATGTAAAAGAATTAAAATTAATTAGTAACCCTGTTATTTATTTTGACTGTGAAGACTTTGTATCTAAATATAGAGAGGGAAAATTAAAATTGTATGTTTCTCACATAAAGGTTATAACACCTAAATCATTAATTATGATTATACCCGGCATTGTTAATTTACAATTAGTGTCTGATAATTGGAATGACATTAGAAAATTATTTGAATTAATTAATTATGGACAACTTAGTTGTTCAACAATATATTCAACCGGTGTACTTTCCCCTAATTATGAGGCAGAGTTGCAACAAGACTTTGATGTGATTGAAAGTGAGTTAGATACTGATTTAACGTTATCGTATGAACAATTATGTACAAAATATAGAGGTCATATAGTCAACCCTTATCTTAAGTATGAACCAGAGGTGAGTGCTATATCTGGGTTATCTTATCGTAATGATAAGATTACTGTTACAGGTATTAATTACGCAAATGCAGTAGATTTTAAAAACACATTAATAGATACGTATGAAGTAGAAGATAAAGAGGAGATGGGAAATATGAATAGTTATGTAAGTGATATTATGTGGAATAAGGATATTAATAAAATTTTAATTAATGAAAATGAAGGTGTTGTATCAGTAATCGGTGTTAAACAAGATATAACATTGTATCGATGCACACAATCAAATAAGGTGGTTACAATGTCAAAGACTATCGAGGGAGATACTTTTGATAGATACATTGGCTCAGCATTTGCACTAGGTTATTTCTTTTATGGTTCTAAAACACAATTTAATAAGCATTTAAAAGAATTTTATGGTTGTGCACCACAAGAATTAGATAAGTGTGCTTTAATTGATATGTACACTAAGTTTGGTGGTAAAGCAAATTTTGAAAAATATATTGACACTAATGCTAAGTATGTAATCAAAGAAAAGAAAGACTTAAAAAAAGATAAAAAGGTAGCACCTAAGAAAAAACCAAAATCTAAGAAAGATAAGGAGTAATTGCTTATGGTGTTACCAGAATTACGAGAGTCATTTGTATTAGATGCTAATAAAATAGGTGATTGGCAAAAGATGAGCAAATTATCTATTGCTAAAGGTTTTGTTGCTAATGAACAAAACATTCCTGTAAGAGATTCATATTTTAGTGCCTTTGCCTTAAGGTATTGGCACGAGATACCTACTTTATATAAAGAGTGTGAATTTTTAGTTAAGAGATTACACTTATCAATTGAAGATATTGCTTCTTGGTATTTTGAAGCACTACTTGATGTTTTTAAGTATAGAGCATTTATGAACCCAGAAGTATTTAAGTATATCAAAGATGGTGATGAAGATAAGTTTATTAATGGTTATGTGTATAGAGCCATTGATAGTACTAGAGAAAGAAAATTTCAGTATTATAACTATGATAAGAGAAAGTTAAATGTGTTATCAGACAGTTTAGATACTATCATTGAAGAAAAAGGTGACAGTATGTTGGCTGATAATAATAGTCAACGTGATACATATAATAATATTGATAGAGTAATTAGAGACTTAGTTAAAGATAATCAAATATATGAAGCATTAGTTATTTATGCAAGTATATATGGTGATAGTTTCTCTAAGACATATGAAGATGGTGTTGCTAAAGCAAAGTATATTCCTAGAAAAGCAACTAATTTAATTAGTGAGTTAAGCGAAAAAGAAATTGATGATTTTATTGATGAATATGCTAGTGATGAAAATAAAGAAGATATTTCATATGAATTATATAAGTTTAGATTTTATAGTCCTAAATGGATTAGTATTCTTTATGAAAATGCAATAGAAAAATTAAAGAATAATCAAGATATAAGAGATATTTGTAAAAGGTAGTGATTAAATGTTATTAGATTTATTAAGAACAGATAATTATGTTTCATTTAATAAAAGATTAGCACACATTATAGGCTTAGAACAATCAATTTATGTTAATCAAATCATTAATATAATGGGTAAGGCTGAGAAAAAAGATAAAGTCTATGAAAATGGTTTCATAAAACTAGATAGACAGTATATTTTTGAGCAAACTACTATTAGTGTTGAAAGACAATTAACTTTAGATAAAGGGCTTAAAGATATTAAATTATTAGAGAGTGATTTTGAAGACCCTGACCTATTAAAGATTGATACTCAATTATTAGCAGATTTAACTTCAAACGAGGATGTTAATATAAATACTGATTTTTCTAGTATATTACAAAATAATAAAAAATTAGACACTAGAACTAAGAACTTATTAAGGTTAGATAATTATAGTAGATTTATTGATACAAATAACATCGAATTAACTCACGCTTTAAAAGATTGGATTATGTCTTTATTAGAAAGTAATAAGCCAGTGAATAAGAATGTAGTAGTTAAATTTCAAGATGACTTATTTAATTATACACAAGGTAAGTTACAAGATGCTCTAGCATTGGTTAGAATAGCCACAAATCACGCTTATAATACTTTTTCTTGGTGTACTAAGGAATTTGTGCAACAAAAGAAAGAAAAGCCAAAATCAGTGGCAAAGAAAGAGAATTTATCAAACAAAGTATATTAGTTGACAAACTAAAATATTTGGTGTATAATATAACACGTATGTCGATTGGAGGGATGATGTGAACGATAATTGTTGGATGAAAGATTGTTGTAATCAGATAGATTGCAATACTTTCTGTATGAAATATTATAAGTTAAATGCTTTGTATGATATGGCATTAATACCACCAACTAAGCGAAAACACGTTAAGTTAAGAATAGATGATGATGGTAGTGATGAACAAGCATTTAACACATTAAAAGAAATTGAAAATGATATTGTTGAGTTTATTAATAATGGTAAAAGTTTGTTTTTATATTCAGCAATAACAGGAAATGGTAAAACCGAATGGACATTACGTATGGTAGAAACATACTTTAATAAGATATGGGCTAAGAGTGAATTAAAATGTAGAGTATTGTTCATTAGTGTACCTAGATTTCTTTTAGAATTAAAATCAAACATATCAGAGAAAAGTGAATACATACAACATATTAATGACAATATTTTAGATTGTGATTTAGTTGTATGGGACGATATTGCCACTAAGTTAGGAACAGAGTTTGAATTATCTCACTTATTGTCTATTATTGACACTAGAATAAATAATGGTAAGTCAAATATGTTCACATCTAATTTAAGTGGTGCAGAATTAAATAAGGCTTTGGGTGATAGATTATATTCAAGAATACAAAACTATTCAGACTATGTAATTGAACTACAAGGCAAAGATAAGAGGGGGATTAAAGAATGATACAACTACAAGTATTAAATAAAATTCTCCAAGACAAAGATTTTAGTATTGTAACTAAGAACAATATAAATGAATATTATTTTAATGAATATAAAGATGAATTTAATTTTATTAAAAATCATTTTGATACTTACCACAATGTACCAGACTTACCTACTTTCTTGGCTAAGTTTAATAACTTTAGAGTAGTTGAGGTTAATGAAAGTACAAGTTATTTACTAGATGAATTATTTAAAGATAAGAATACTAGAGATTTAGCATATGCTTTCAACAAAATAAGAGAGCAAATGATGAATGGTAATGTTGATGATGCTATGCTTACATTTAAAAAAGCAAGTGATAGAATATTACAAAATAAAGCATTAGAACCTATTAACATTTTAGAAGATACAAGTAGATATAATGAGTACATTGAAAAGACAAAAGACTTTGCAAAGTTCTATATTAAAACAGGTTTACCTGAATTAGACCAATTAATTGGTGGGTGGGATAAGCAAGAAGAACTATGTACAATCATAGCACGTCCCGGCATCGGTAAAACTTGGTTAATGCTATATTTTGCAGTAGAGTGTGCTAAGCAAGGTCTTAAGGTTGGTATTTATTCAGGTGAAATGTCAGTCAATAAAGTTGGTTATAGAGTAGATACCTTATTAGGTAATATTTCAAATACCTCATTAATGCGTGGTAGAGAAGATATTAAGGTTCAATATAAAGACTATATTGATAAATTACCTGAGACAGTAAAAGGTTCAATGTGGATAATAACACCAGAAATGATTGGTGATTATGCTAGTGTTTCTACATTAAGAGCATTTATTGAGAAATCAGAATTAGATGTATTATTTGTAGACCAACACTCACTATTAAAAGATGAAAAGAATGGTAAGAATAGCGTAGAAAAAGTATATAACATTTCTACAAGTTTAAAGTTACTACAAGATTTAGAGAGAGTACCTATTATAGCAGTATCCCAAATGAATAGAACTAAGAATGAAAGCGACAGTGATTTAATTGACTTAACTCAAGTTGCTGGTGGTGATAAAATTGGTCAAGATAGTACATTAGTTCTAGGTATTTTAAGAGATAAGAATGATGAGAATATAATAAAGATACAATTAGTAAAAACAAGATTCTCAAATGGTACTAAAAAGTTAATAACATATTACACAGACTTGAACTTAGGTACATTTAAGTATATACCTGAGGGTACAGAAATATCTAATAGTGATAATATTGATTACGAAAATAGATATAATGTAGAAGGAGAGGATGTGTTTGATTAATGAATTTAATTATTGATGGTTATATTATTGACACACCTATTGTTGAAATTCTTACTGAGTGTAAAAAAGAATTGACAAATGGTAAGTTAAGTAGTATAATAGATAATGGTACTTGGGTTTCGATAACTTGCCCTTTTCATAGTGGTGGTATGGAAAGAAGAAACTCGTGTGGTGTAGTAAGTGACCCTAATTCTAAATTAGAATATGGGACATTTAATTGCTTTACTTGTAAAGAGAAAGGCAAACTATATCACTTGATTGCAGGTTGTTTTGATGAAAGTGATGACTTTGGTAAGAAATGGTTAATTAGTAAGTTTGGTAGAAAATTCTATGATACTAATTTAAACTTACAAAAAATAGAGTTACCAAAACCTAAAACTATAACTTACTTGAATGAAAGTATATTAGATACTTTTCAAAGTTATCACCCTTATATGACCCAAAGACACCTAACACCCGGGGTTATATCTAAGTTTAAAATTAAATATGACCCACATAATCAATGTTTAATATTTCCTGTATGGGATGAATGGAATAGATTATTATTTTTAACAAGTAGAAACGTTAATTACAAATTTTATCAATTACCAAAAGATATTGATAAGCCAATCTATTTATTGAATTTCATATTAAAGGAAAATATTAAAGAAGTAGTCGTTGTTGAGTCACAAATTAACTGCCTTACTTGTTGGGGTTATGGAATACCAGCAATAGCACTATTTGGTAGTACATTAACTACATATCAAAGAGACATTCTTAGAAAGTCAGGAATTAGACATTATATACTTGCATTAGATGGCGATGATGCAGGTAAAAAGGGCGTAGAAAGGTTTAAATCTATGATTGGAAAAGATGTGCTCGTTGATGTTATGGAATTACCACCAGATAGAGATGTTAATGACTTAACATATGATGAATTTATAAGTTATTATAACAGTGCAAAGAATAGTTAGAAAAAGGAGATAGAAAATAATATATGGCACAATATAGTTATGAAAATTACACACAAAAGCAAGAACAAAAGCAATTTGAAGGAGCAAAGATTAAGTTCTTTGATTTCTTAAAGAATGATGGGGAAGTAGTATTAGTTAGATTTCCTTATCAATCAGTAGCAGACATTAAGATTGACACACTACATAAGGTTAATGTTAATGGTAATTTTAGATATGTAAATTGTTTAAGACAAGATGACACTGAACCTACACATAATTGCCCTTTATGTGCAAAAGGAGATAGTGCAAAGGGAAGATTTATCGCCAAGATGATTGTTTATGTACAAGGAGCAAATGGTATTGAAATTGTACCTTGTATTTGGAATAGACCTACTGGTTTCGCCAGAACAGTAGCAGAAAGAATTACAGATTATGGTAATTCAGTATTTAAGATTAAGAGAATTGGTGCTAAGGGTGATATGAAGACTACATATGACATTATGCCAGCAAACCCACAAGTTTATAATGAACAAGCATACCCAAGCGATTTTAGTGCATTTGAAAATTTCAAGCCTAATAATTTTGCTTTCATTGATAGAAACTTTGATGAATTAACTCAATATGTTTCAACAGGTGTTATGCCTGAGAGACAAAAGGCACAACCACAACAAGAAAATGAAGGTTATGCACCACAAGGTCAAACTTATGGTCAACAACCACAATATAATCAACCTTATGGTCAACAGGTACAGGGTTATAACAACCCACAATACCAAGCACCACAACAAAATTATGGTGCACCACAGGGTTATGTAAATCAAGCACCTCAAAATTATGGTCAACAGCCAACATATCAACAGGCTGAACAAAACCCATTCCCACAAGGTGCACCTATGCAACCAAATATGCAACAACCACAAAATCAACAACCTACACAACAGGATGTAAACGGTACTAAGCCTAATAGAAGATATTACTAATAAGGAGGTTTCCTTATGCAGAATTTATGGGGAGATGAATTTGAAGTTCCCACACAAGAAAATAAACTTGTTAATGAGATATTAGATAAAATAAGCAACCCAGAAAGTTTAGATAAGAAAGAATTTAAAAAGTTAATAAATAAAAAGAGTTTAACCTTATTAGATAGACTTAGAATATTAAGTGATTATGTTAAAAATCTTTTAAGAGAACACATAGGTGAAATCTTAGTTATTAGGTCAAAAGAAGATTTAGTTAAGTATGTTGATAACATAATCAATGATGGAGTGTGGGCGTTTGATACAGAAACAACAAACTCATTAGACCCGTACACAGGCAAAGTGTTGGGTCTATGCCTATACTCACCAAATCAAAAATCAGCATATGTACCTATTTGGCACGTTGACCCTGTTACAGATGAACTATTACCTAACCAAGTTACAGATGAAGATTGTAAAGAACAATTACAAAGAATTAAAGATGCTAAGATATTTACTGTAATGCACAATGGTAAGTTTGATTACAAATTTACTAAGAAGTCAGTAGGTGTGCCTTTAAACATTGATTGGGATACTATGATAGCGTCAAGAATGATTGATGAAAATGAATTGACTGCAGGTCTTAAGTGGCAATATAAAGAACACGTTGACCCTAATCACCCTTTATATGATATTGAGGAATTATTCCCAGTACCATATAAATATGTAGACCCTGAAATATTTGCATTATACTCAGCAACAGACGCTATGATGACCTATAAATTGTTTTTATATCAAAAAGGTATATTATATCAACCTGACCAGAAAAACGCATTAAAACTCTTTCTGGACGTTGAAATGCCACTAATAATACCTGTTGCAGAAATGGAACTTGATGGTATTAAGTTTGATAAAGAATATAGTGATAGATTACAATTAAAATATACTAAGATATTAGAAGAATATGATGTAAAGTTAAATGAAGAACTTTCTAAAATTCAACCACAAATCGATGAATGGCGTAAAACACCTGATGCTTTAGAGCAACCAAAGGTATATGCTAAAGCAAATTCTAAAAAAGATGGTTACCCTTATCACGATGCTAAAGGTTATTATAAATTAGGTAAATCTAAGAATGATACATTAGAAACGCCTATCAATACTGAGTCACCAGCTCAATTAGCAATATTACTATATGATATTCTAAAGTTTGAACCAGCATTTGAAGATAACCCACGTAGCACAGATAAATATGCTATGGAAGTGTACGTTGAGGAAAGACACTCATCATTATGTGAAGTAATTAGTGAGAGAAAAACAATAGTTACACTATTACAAGATTTCATAAAGAAACTACCAACCTTAGTAAACCCTGTTACGCATAAGATACATTGTAACTTTAACCAAACAGGTAAAGAAGATAGGGGTGTAGTTACAGGTCGTTTTAGTAGTAGTGAACCTAATCTTCAGCAAATACCAAGTAAAAATAATGAAGTTAGATTATTATTTTGTGGTGATGTTGTTTACAATGAGTCAGAGTATATTGATTTTGAATATAAACTAGATAAGTTAAGTGAAGTATTAACTAACAATGATTGGAAATATTCAATTAATCTATCAATAAATGATGTTATTATCAATGATGGTGAACAAGTGATTATTACTGATATTCTTATAGATGATTGTGTGAGAATTAAAGTAAATAAACCATTTAGTAAACCTTTAAATTCTAAAATAGAGTATGTATTATGTGGCTCAGATTATAGTGGTCAAGAACCTCGTCTTACAGCATACTACTCACAAGATGACATTATGATACAAGCATATAAAGATAGTAGAGACCTATACTCAGTTATTGCTCAATTTATGTATCACAATCGTTATGAAGACAATCTTGAATTTTACCCAGAGGGTGAGCATATTGTAATTGATGGTGAAGAAGTTATTTGTGGTTTTAAAACCCATAAGAATAAGGCTGGTAAGAAACGTAGAAGTGCCGCCAAGACTGTATTACTAGGTATGCTTTATGGACGTGGTGCAAACTCAATCGCCTCACAACTTGAAACAACTAGAGAAGAGGGTCAAAAAATTATTGATGATTTCTTTAAGTTGTTCCCTAAAGTAAAAGAATGGATTGATAAAACCCACGACAAAGTAAAGAAATTACAATATGTTGAAGATTGGTATGGTCGTAGAAGACACTTAAAAGATATAGGTTTACCTAAATATTCACTAGATTTTACAAGTGAGTATAAGAAGACACATAATAATTTTAACCCTATACTTTGTTGTCAAGATAGAGTTGATAACACTCTATTATTAAAGTATGATAAATTACTACAAGAAGTTAGGGGTAAAAAACAATTACAAAATTTAATAAACCAAGCCAAAAATGAGGGTGTTGAGATAACAGATAATGAAGGTCGTATTGCTAGAGCAGAAAGACAAAGTGTAAATGCAATTGTACAAGGTGGTGCGGCTACCTTAACTAAAATGGCTATGGTTAATATTTATAATGATAAAGAGTTGACAGACTTAGGATTAAGAATGTTAGTACCAATTCACGATGAATTACTATGCACTTGCCCTAAGATAAATGGTGAGAGAGCAAGTCAAAGATTGGTTGAAGTAATGGTTGATACAGCAAAGCCATACATAAATGTACCTATGTCTTGTGACCCATACCTAGTAACAAACTGGTATTTTGATGAAATGAGTGCTCAAATTCAAAATGAGTTTGACCATTTACAAGAGGGTGATGAAGATAAAGGTATTAAGGGCTTACCTAGAGACCAAGCATTTGAAAAACTAAAAGAAATTCATTGTGAATTATTAGAAAAAGACATAATTAGAATGTTAGAGAACAAATAGAAAGGAAGATGATTTAAAATTATGTTTATTAAAACAGAACAATTACAAGAAGTAGGTAATAAGATTTTACAAGCAGTTGATACTGACTCAACAACAGGTGATAAGTTAGAATTAAAGGTAGTTGGTACACAATTACAATTAAATGTTAGTAATAGAGAATACTTTGCTCAAGTTATTATTGATGGTGTAGAAAATGAAGAATTTAATGCAGTAGTTGATGCTAAGTTATTCTTTTCATTAGTAAGTAAGATTACTACAAAAGATATTGAACTTAAGACTACTACATCTACATTAATTTTAAAGGCAAATGGAAACTATAAGTTACCATTAATTTATGAAGGAAACTCATTAGTGAATATTGGTCAAATCGTTATTGAAAACCCAACAACTACATTCAATGTTTCCTCAGATATTTTATTAGGTATCTTAAATTATAATTCAAAGGTATTCCTAGATGAAGGAAATATTAAGTCACCATTACAAAAGTTATACTATGTTGATGAAAATGGTTGTGTTACTTTCACAAGTGATGCGTGTGTAAATTCATTCACATTACCACAACCTGTTAAGTTATTATTAAATCAAAAGTTAGTTAAGTTATTTAGATTATTTAAAGATGGTGATGTTAAGTTCACATTAGGTTATGATGAAATTGCAGGTAAGATTCAGACAAAGGTTAAGTTTGAAACAAAAGACATTACTATTACAGCAATCACATCAACTGATGACCAAGCAATCTCAAAGTTCCCTAAAGATAAGGTAAGACAAGTTGCTAGTGGCACATTAGATTATGTTGTTGAAATTGATAGATTTGAATTAATCTTAGCACTTACTAGAATTTTAATTTTAAATAATGCTCGTGGTGGAGTTAATAAGAACTTTGGTATTTTAGAATTTACTAAGGATAACTTATCAATCTATGACTTACCAAAGGAAAACAGAGAAGTATTAAAGTGCGATATTCCTACTTTAAATGGTACTTATGAATTAAGCACAGACATTGCAGTATTAAAGTCTACATTAGATAGTTGTGTAGAACCTACAGTATCAATTAGTTTTGGTAATAAGCAATGTATGATTTTATCAAGAGGTAATGTAAAGAACGTAATTCCTGAAGCAAATAGAAAGGCTTAATGCCTATGTCTAATTTGGGTAAGAAATTTGAAGAAAAGGTAAAGGAAGATTGGGAGAGAGCATTTCCTAAGACTTTCTTTACTAGATTACCTGACCAACAAAGTAGATATTTTGGTCAATCAGGAAATATATGTGATTACATAGGATTTGTTAATTGCAAACTATTCTTAATGGAATGTAAAGAAACGAAAGAAACCACATTTAATTTTAAGTCAAATTTGGGTGTGGGTAATATGGAAAAGACAAAATCAAAATCTCAATATGAAAGATTGTTAGAGCATAAAGATGATGAAAATACATACCCCGGAGTATTGTTATGGTTCTCATCATTCGACAAAGTAGTATGGTTAAATATAGGTGAGATTGAAAGAATGATAAATGATGGTTTAAAATCATTTAACGTAAAGATGATTGTAGATTGTGATTACAATGTGTACACAATTCCTGCTACTAAGTTAAGAACATTTATGAGATGTGATTTTGAAATATTTAGAACTATCGAAAAGGAGTAGTGACTATGGATAATAATGAAGCATTACAAAATGTAGTTAATGACATTAATAATAATGTTGAATATGTTAAGAAAATGAGTGATGATATTGTTAAGGAATATACAGGTTTATTAGATGAACTAATGAAAGATATTGCAGATAATATCATTGGTAATGACAATGTACCTGATGCAATATTAGAGAAGTATTTCCTAGAACTAACTAATGCAATGTACTTTATTGGCTCTAAGAGTGAGTTCTTAGGTCTATATGAAGATTTATCAAAGGCAAATATGCGACTTAAATATAACCAAGCATTTAGTGATAATCAAATTAATGGTATTACTAATGGCAAGAAACCAACAGTAGATGAGAATAGAGTATTTGCAGAAAATAGTTCGATGAATGAAACCATAGTCAATTCTTTATACTCAAGAAGTTTTAGAATTATTAAATCAAAGGTAGAGAGTGCTAATGAAATGATTAAAACACTTTCTAAGATTATTTCAAAACGAATGAACGAAAGGGATTACTCAGACAGGGTAAACCCATTTAGTGAGGGAGAATAATTAATGGAGTTAAAAGATATAGTAAAAGGCATTGACAAGAAGTATGGAATGGAAGGTATTGCTAGAGTAGGTGTAGATAATTCAAGATTTAAGTCAACACTATCTTTAGGCTCACCTAGTTTAGACTTTTGTACATATAATTCAATTCCTGAAGGTATTTTTATAGAAATTTCAGGAAAAGAAGCAAGTGGTAAAACAACATTAGCATTTTTAATTGCAAGTGACTATATTAGAAAAGAAAAGAAGAAACCAGTAGAACAACGTAGACATATTCTATTTGTTGATGCTGAGGGAACTGCAGATGCTGAATGGGCGTATAAATCAACAGGTTATGATATGAACGACCAAGACATTCAAACACTTTATATGACACCATTAGGTCAAACAGCAGAGCAAATTTTTGATATGGTTATTGAAGCAGTAAAGAGTGGTCAAATTGGCTTAGTAATATTTGACTCTTTAGTTGCTATTGCACCACAACAAACTGCAAATGAGTCTTTAGAGAAAAAAGATATGGGCGTTATGGCTAAGGTTATGGCTGACTTTGTTAGAAGAAGCACAGGCTTATTTAATAGATTTAGAACTACATTTATTGGTATTAATGGTATCATTATGAACATCAGTGGTTATGGTAACCCTGAAACTACAGGTGGTGGTGAATATTGGAAACGTGCTTGTAGTTTAAGATTAAAGGTTAAGCGTGGCGATTACTTTGATGATAATGGTGCTATTTTAAAGTCAACTGCAGAAAGCCCTTCAGGTCATATAATTGAAGTTGCAGTATTAAAGACTAAATTCTGTCGTTGGGATAGAAAGTTAGGTAGATGTCACTTACATTATATTAAGGGTATTGATGTTCTATGGGACACTATTGAAGTGGCAAATCATTTAGGAATTTACATTAATAAGATTAACACAAGTTGGTATAATTTCATTGACCCTGATACAAGTGAAGTATTAACAGATGAGAAAGGTAATGAGATTAAAGTAAATGGTGAAAAGAATGTTAAAAAGTTCCTAGAGGAACACACAGACATTTGGCGTAAGATTTATGATAAAGTATATGAACGATTAACAATCAAAGACAATCCAAATATTGTTTCTTTTGAAAAGATGTTAGGTCTAAATATTGAAGAAGAATTTGGTGAAAAGTTTGATGGTGAGTAATTATGACTAAGAATAAAGAGAGTACAAGATATTTCAGTACCATTCACGAAGAAAGTGTGGCTAAGGCTTTAGGGGGAACAAGAAATTCCTCCTCAGGCAGTGGTCATTTTAGAAAAGGTGATGTAGTTTGTAAGAAATCTTCATTACTATGTGAATGTAAGACAACTATGGAAGATAAAAACTCATTCTCAATTAAAAAGGAATGGATTGATAAGAATAAGGAAGAGACCTTTGCTATGAGATTAGATAATAGTTGCATTGTATTTAATTTTGGTCCAAATCAACCTAATCATTATGTCATTAATGAAAAATTAATGAAATTCCTTGTAGAGAAACTTGAGGAGGAATACGATAATGAAGAAACGACTTAAAAGACTAAATTATAAGTTAAGAAGTTTATTATATAAAATAAACATATTTAGATATATTAAAAACTATTTCTTTTGTTTAAGATACCCTTTTATGAAAGCAAGAAATGTTTGGACAGGTAAATCTTGTGGTTATAGTTTTACTTGTTATGATGGAATACCTTATGGTTGGAGAAAAGCATTTGGTAAGAGATTATTAAAAGAGTTAAAGGAAGCCTTGAAAAAGGAAGGTAGACTAAAAGAATTTATGTTTACTGAAATTAAAGAAAAATGGGGTGAACTTTGTTTATATAATAATGGTGTAGGTAAGTATTCAGAATATGTAATACATAAATATGAAATATTGTCTATGGCATATTGTATAAATTGTGGTAAGCCTGTAAGATATGTAACTAAAGGCTGGGTTGAGTTTGTTTGTGATGATTGTAGAAACAATGATGTCAAAAAAGGAAAATCAGTTGAGAATTATCATAGATTGACTTTAGATGATATTCCATACTCAATCAAATATGACAAGAATGGTGAAACTAAAATTGACTATAAAGAACGCTATGGACTAGATTTTAAAAAATTATGGAATTTAGATGTTGACAAGTAAAAATTATAATGATATAATGAGTGTACAAAGTTAAACAAGGAGGGGTAATATATGGAACAGTTAACTTTAGACAAAGAACTATTAAATGCAGACTTAAAGGAATACTTTGAGTTAAAAGCAAAAAAGGAAGAGTTAGAGGCTAAAATGAAGCCACTTAATGCTAAGATTGTTAAGGCATTAGAAGATATGGGTGAGAAGAAGTATTCAAGTGATGAATACCAAGCAACAGTATCTTATAAGGAAAGCATTAAGTATACAAATGAAAAGGCTCTAATTGATGAGTTAAAGAAAGATGATACATTAAAGTACTATGTAGTTGAAACTGTTGATACTAAGGCACTAAACGACCTTATTAAAACTAACGAAAGTGTTGCTACTAAGTTACAAGAGTCTTATACAAAGTCAAGTTCAAGTTCTCTAACAGTTAAGAAAATTTAATCTTGAACAATAGTTAGGGTTGATTTATATTAGGTCAACCCTATTCTATTTATTTCCCATATAATTAGTTTTTATTTATAAGATGGGTTAGTTATCGTTGAAATAGTAAAAATCAAATCTCCACATAACAGAGTTATTTGAGGAAAGGAATGTGATATTATGTGTGATGTAAGAAATGTAGTTTTAGGTATTGTAGACAATATACAAAGATTATCTAGTGAGCAAAAAGAAAAATTCAAAGAATTTTTATTAAAAAGTGATTATTTCACTGCACCATTAACTACTGAATATGAATATTCATATGAGGGTGGTTTGGCTCAATATGGTATTGATGTGTTAAATACTATGTGGGCTTTATATGATACTAAAATGTTTGATAAAATCAATATAACTGATTATAATTTTGAAATACTTGCTTTATTTCATTCATTATACAAAGTTAATTATTTTGAAAAATATGCAAAGAATGTTAAAGTGTATGATAGAAATGGTGACAAGTTTGATGAATTTGGTAATTTTAAATGGGTATCTGAGGTTGGTTACAAAGTAAAAGATGCGAAAGAACGATTTACTACAGGTGGTTCAGGTTTAACATCATATATGATATTAAAGAACTTTTTACCTTTAAGTGATGAAGAAGCCTTAGCAATCATTCACTTTAATTATGATGTAAGCACAAAAGATTTTTACGAATTACTAAAATGTAACCCTTTAATTTCATTCTTAAGCACATCAATTTCATTGACACTAAATTGTATTTCAAAAGAAAAGGATAATCAATAATGAGTGAGAGATTAGAACGTGAATTAAAAAGAGTTAAATTTGCTAACATTCAACAAGTAGATGAAAATACCTATGTTGTTAGGAAAGAAACTGAGATTAGGTTAGAGGAAGATAATTGCTATTTAATTAAGTTGAAAGATAGTATCTTCAACCCTAATTCTATATTGACAACTAATTGGAATAGTGGTAAAATACCTAATAGTAGATATTATCAAGTTGACATAAATAAAATTATGGGTGATATGATAAGAATTTCAGGAATTGGTTATGATGATGAGTCGTGCACAATTTTTAAAGAAAATTGGTATGGTTGGTTACCTAAGAATGAAATAGAAATAATTAAGAAGTTATAGAGGTGATTTAATGGATGCATTATATAATGTGTATAGACCACACAAGTTTGAAGATGTAGTTAGTCAAAAATCAATAATTGATGTGTTAACTAAACAAATAAAAGAAAATAAGTTTAAAAATTGTTATTTGTTTTGTGGTTCATCAGGTTGTGGTAAAACAACAATAGCCAGAATACTTGCAAATGAAATCAATAAAGGCGTAGGAAACCCTATTGAAATTGATGCGGCTAGTAATAATGGTGTAGAGAATATAAGAGAGATTGTGGCAAAAGCAAATGAGAGAGCATTAGATGGTGAGTATAAGATTATCATAGTTGATGAAGTACATTGTTTAACTAGCCAATCTTGGCAGGCATTTCTTAAATGCTTAGAAGAGCCACCAAAGTACACAATATTTATGTTTTGTACAACAGACCCACAAAAGATACCAGCAACTATATTAAATCGTGTAATGAGATTTAATTTAACTAAGATACCTACAAATCAAATTAAGGAAAGATTGAGATATATTTGTGAGCAAGAAAAGTTTACTAATTATGATGAAGCAATAGATTATATCAGTAAGTTAGCAAATGGTGGTATGAGAGATGCAATATCACTATTAGACAAAGCAAGTGCATACTCAACAGATTTAGATATTAAGAATGTATTAACTATTTTAGGTAATTTCTCTTATAAAATGTTCTTTGATATTACTAATGCAGTTATTGATAAAAATGATGATATTGTAATTTCAAATATTGAAGAAATTTATAATCAGGGAAATGATTTAAAATTATTTATTGAACAATATTTAGAATTTGTATTAGACTTATTTAAGTTTAGTGTATTTGGTAATTTAGATTTAATTAAGATACCACCTACATTCAAAGA
>AUXO017137851.1_pt1 | contig 17644 bp, 14 predicted proteins | sample 768731 | NCBI WGS metagenome assembly AUXO01 (sample SAMN02715735, study PRJNA202380) | gut metagenome | biome: sheep rumen | host: Ovis aries | place: New Zealand: Palmerston North
CAAGGAAGAAACAAGGCCTGTATCATAAAAATACATTTTAGGACTTTTTATAACCCTTTTCCCAAAATTTTTGTAATATGGTTTTAGCAAATAAATTATATAACTTGCTTCTAGAACCGAAAGCCATGATTCTGCCGTTTTTCGAGTAATTCCAGCGTCTTCGGCAAGACTTGAAACATTTAATATCTGAGAGCAGCGACCTGCACACAATTTTAAAAATCTTGTAAACACAGACAAATTCGTTATATTTTGCAAAAGTCTTACATCGCGTTCTATATAAGTTTTTATATACGAAGGATAATAATCTATAGGGCTGATTTTTTTATCATAAAGCCGAGGATAAGAACCTTTATAAAGCATTTCATTAACTGATTCCGGCAATAGAGAAGCACTTTTTAGTTCTTCTACAGAAAAAGGAGCCAGTGTTAAAAGAGCAGTTCGTCCAGCCAGACTCTGCGCTACAGACTGCATCAAAAGCAGATTATGGCTTCCAGTTAAAACATATATTCCACATTCGTCCACAGAATCGACATAAGTTTGTATATACGATAAAAGAGTCGGTACTCTTTGAATTTCATCGATAATTACTTTTTTACTGTAAATAGACAAAAAATGCCGGGGATCATCCTGCGCAATCTGTCTTATATCAATATCTTCAAGCGAAACATATTGATAATCAGGTAAAATATTCTTTAACAATGTGGACTTACCACACTGTCTGCAACCGGTTACAGTAACAACAGGAAATGATTTTAATAATTCAATAAGTTTTGAACTTATTTTTCTTTGAACCATCATAAAATGAGGATATCACTTTTTATGTAAATTGTATAGTCAGGTATACAAATTACATAAAAATTCACTATCTTTTTTGAACTCACTTAAACTTTCTAAATTAAATCGCTTAGCCTCATTCGTCACCATTCCACCATCTGGAACAAGTGCAAGCAAATCTTTTAGCGGGAAAGAACCTGCCCCATAATGTAGATGACTATCCAATTCACTATTGAAATCACCATCTGTAAGATGATATACGCGAGGATTTAGATTGCGAAGTTCGTTGATAAACTCCATTGGTTCTCTGTTCAACGTTCTTGCGGCACAAATCGCATGACCAAAATCAAGACAGAAACCGCAGCCCTGCCCGATTCCATCAATAATCAGTTTGAGGTCGCCAAAAATACTCCCCACACAGGTACTGCCGTCAAGTCCACGGATTGGCTTATTTTCGATTAAAAATCTTTCATCTGCAAATGGACTTAACTGCTGAACAACTTCATTTGGCATTCCATTCGTACCAGAATGAAAAATGATATATTTCGCTTTAAGCGCATCGGCAAATTTTACTGACTCAGCTATTTTATTTTTATTCAGATTCCTATTAGCCACACATGCAAGATTCAAACCAGCGGCAGAATGAGGTGCATGAATCCCAAAGGGAATATCAAACTGTTTCCAATGGTCGATTGTATCAGAATATGTCTCCGAGATAGCAAATAGCTCAATATACTGAAAGATTCCCTGTTCATAGTATTTTAGGATTTCCTCAGTATATTGAGTATCTTTACTGCCGATTTTTAGACCTAATTTTATCATTAAACTAATTATTTAATATTTCTCTTAAATACAGGATCAACCTTACCGCCGCGTAAAATTCCATCAACACTATCAGCGTCAACAGCTTTACGGATTAAGGCAAATGCCTTATCGCTTGCATCAAGATATAACTGCGCTTCCTTTTCAGTAATTGAACCACTTAAATTCCAGATTGCAAATACAAGAATTCCATTTTCAATCATAGTTTGAGAGTAAACAGACTGAATGTCAAGATAAGATAATTTTCCGTGTCCCTCAAAGTTTACTCCACCATGTGCTGGCATTCCAGTTACAGAAAGAACATCCTGTAATGAATACTTTTCAATCAGTTTTGCAACTCCATCCATCTGGATTTTTCCAATCTTATTAATATGCTCGTAGAATCCAGGCTGCTCGAGAATTTCGATTGTTGCAAGTGCCGCCGCCATAGGTACGCTGTCTCCACCAAAAGTTGTAGAAACAAAAACGCCCTGTTCAATCTGCTGCAAAAGTTCCTTCTTTCCAGCAACTGCAGAAATAGCGTAACCATTAGCCATTCCTTTTCCAAATGCAGCCAAATCAGGTGTTACACCATACAATTCAGAAGCACCACCCAAAGCATAGCGGAAGCCAGATACAACTTCATCAAAAATAAAGATTGCTCCATATTCATGAGTCAAATCTTTAAGAGCCTGCAAATAACCATCTTTTGGTCCATTAGATTGAATTGGTTCAAGAATAACTGCTGCAACTTTACCTTTATATTCTTCAAGTTTTGCTTTAATGTCGTCTAAATCATTATATGTAAAATTCTTTGTAAGTTCACAAACAGCTTTTGGAACTCCTTTATTATTAGCACTTGCACCGATAGACCAGTCATGCATTCCGTGATAACCACTCATAAGAACCATATCACGGCCTGTATATGCACGGGCAAGGCGGATAGCTGCTGTAGTAGCATCACCACCATTCTTTACAAAACGAACCATTTCTGCACAAGGCACAACTTTACAAAGTTTTTCCGCAAGTTTTACTTCAAGTTCTGACTGGAGCGAACCGCTTGAAAACTTTTTTACCTGATTAATTACAGCTTCATTTACTTTTGGGTTATTATAACCTACTGTAATCGGCCCCAGTGCGCACATATAGTCAATAAACTTGTTTCCATCGACATCATAGATGTAGCACCCATCGCCATGATCCATATAAGAAGGTGCAATGCCGTTACAAAAATAGCGGTATGACTTACTAAATGTCTGTGCTGCAAGTGGCGAAACCTTAAGCTCTCTCTCCAGCAATTTCTGTGATTTTGTAAAGTTCTGCATTTTATTTACCTCTTATTCTATGCATGTAGCAATTTATATTTCATTTCAGCCATTTTCCAGTCATCCGGAGTGTCAATATCCTGACATTCAGATTCATCTATAACATAGCCGGATGTATTTGACGGAATTAAAGTTCTTTCTTTAATCATCACATCTGTCTTACAAAAATAAAACATACCTGCATCATAATATTTTGGGGTTAAATCCTGAGAACGTATTTTCTGGGCCTCTCTATCATTAGGTACAAGAATACCGTTTTGAATTTTCATAGCCCATTCAATTGGAACTGGGTATTTGCATACAGGCTGCAATGCATCTCCACCACTTTCTTTCATAAATTTATAGGCATCACACAGTGATTTTGATGTCAAAAATGGAACGCAAGGATAAATACAACATAATTCATCAAAAACTTTTCCAGCTTTTTTGTATTCGGTTAAAACTTCCTCTATCACATCATAGGTTGTCGCAAAATCATTTGAAGTACATTCACTTCTCATAAACGGAACTAAAGCTCCGTATTTTTTTGCCACATCCGCAATTTCCTCGCTGTCAGTAGAAACCATTATTTCATCAAAAATTCCGGCACCCTTTGCAGCTTCTATTGCATAGGCGAGCATGGGCTTACCATAAAACTCTTTTATATTCTTTTTAGGGATTCGCTTAGACCCCCCTCGAGCTGTTATTATTGCTATCATGCTCATTTTTTCACCTGCCACAAAGATGGATTAATATATTTCTCATCAGTAACCATATACTGGCTGTAATCAGTTTTAGAAACAGTACAGGAATATGCTTCTACAATTTCCTGTAAATCCTGTAACCGTGTTATCCCCAGAACCATTCTATCAACACCAGACTGCTGCTTGCCAAAATTAAGTGTATGGACAAGCCTTGGTTTTGGGACGGAATTTATTTTATCCTTAATGGGATTAAAATACTCTGGCACTTCTTCCATCAACAAAAGACCTTGCAAAAAGGTCGAGCGCGTATGCACCTCTATATTTTTTGATTTCAACTTTGGGAGAAGGGGAACAAATGACTGGTCCAAGATATTCATGGGAAACTGAACAATTTCTATGGGATAACGCTCAATCAAATCTTCCAGCACCTTTGGAGTATAAACACTCACACCTATTTTTTTTACAAGGCCTTGTGCTTTGTACGATTCAAACTGTTTCCAAGTTTCATCATTACATTCGTTTTCACGATGGAACATTAATCCATAAACATTCTGAACTTTTAGATTTTCAAGGGAAGTTTCAAGTTTTGCATTCCCAATAAGCTTGGTTATAACCTTAAAAGGAGAAAGATTGAACTGGCCTAGAACTTTTTCACTTTCACCATATCCTTGTGCCGTATCCAAAGTATCTATTCCATTTTCTTTGCAATAGCTAAGTATTTTTTCTATCTCTTCGGAAGATACCTGTCCAGTTTTATTTGAAATACCATAATCCATACCAAACTGAACAGTTCCTAACGCAATTTTACTCATCCAATTACTTCCTTAACCGCGCTAACAACCATCCTCACTTCTTCATCACTAAGCCCAGGATAAAGTGGAAGTGACAATTCCTGCTCGTAATACCTCTCTGCTTTTGGATAGTCTCCATCTTTGTATCCATAAGTTTTCTTATAGAATGGTTGAGTAGGAACTGGAATATAATGCACCTGAGTACCTATTCCTTTTTCTCGTAGTTCTGCCATTACCTGTGAACGAGTTTTACCAAGAGCTGTAAAAGCTATCTGAGTTGCATAGAGGTGAAAACATGAAGAAACATTTTCTGGCTCAGTCGGAGTTTTAAGATATTTCATATCCGCAAAAGCTTTGTTATACATAGCCACAACTTCGCGCCTTCGTTTCTTAAAGAAATCAAGTTTTGCAAGCTGAGAGCATCCAAGAGCAGCCTGCATGTCTGTCATGCGGTAATTAAAGCCAAGCGACTGCATTTCGTAGTACCACGGTCCTGGATTCTTAGTCAAAAGCTTTTCATCCTTTGTAGTACCATGGCTTCGGAGCATTAAAAGTTTCTGATACAGTTTTTCATCATTAGTTGTAACAGCTCCACCTTCACCAGTTGTAATGGTTTTTACAGGATGAAAACTGAAAACAGTCATGTCAGAATACTTGCAGTTGCCAACATAAGAACCATCTGCATACTGAGAACCGATTGCATGTGCTGCATCTTCTATAACATGAAGATTGTTTTTTTTCGCAATTGCGCTGATTTTATCCATTTCGCAAGGAAGTCCAGCAAAATGAACTGGAATTAAGAGCTTTGTTTTTGAAGTAATATGTTTTTCAATCTCTACGGGATCGATATTATAAGAAACAGGATTAATATCAGCAAAAACTGGTTTAACATTGTTGTAAACCATACAGTTACTCGAAGCAAGGAATGTGTTCGGCGTTGTAATCCCTTCAGCACCAGTCTCCAGTCCCAGAGCGGCAACCGCAATATGCAGTCCAGCAGTGGCATTACTTACAGAAACACAATATTTGGCACCTGTAATTTCACAGATCGTCTTTTCGAACTGAGTGACAGAAGGCCCCTGAGTAAGGTAATCTGACTTCAACACTTTCACGACGGCTTCTATATCAGAGTCGTCTATATACTGATGACCGTAACCTATCATGATTTGTCCCAATGTAACAATTTATGCAAATTGTTCAGTTTTATCCCTATATTATATGTTTTTTTGTTTTTTTTACAATAGTATGGATAAAAAAACAGAATCTTTGTCTTCCTGTAAAATTCCAAGATATTTCCTTGTAATTGCAAACGAAGAATGGTTATAGACCTCCATAAGAAGAACAGGATTCTGATTTTTCTTCCATGCATGATATCCGAAAGTTTTTCGCAATGAATGACAACTGAATTTTTCAATATTCAAGGATTTCGCGGCATCCGCAAAAATTGTATATGCTCTGGTTCTGCCAATCGGTTTGTTTTCTCCTTTTCGGCTTCTAAAAATGAATTCGTCCGGACGCACTTTATTCGTATTTCTAAAAGTCTCCAACGCAGCTTTCACGGACTGATTGATTGCAACCAAAGTTTCTTTATAACACCGTACCTTGCAACAGCCGCATACATTATCGTTATAGGCAAAAACGGACATGAAATTGTAGACACAGACAATAATGACAAAGCAGTATTTTTTTCCATCCTGTCACGAAAAGTCCCATGGAATGACAGGACAGACTTCGTGGACACATAGCACACGATTCGTAGCATGATAGAAACAGTTCGTGGACTGTATTAAAAAAGTTTGAGGAACGGTGTAAAACCTTAGAAAATACTCTTGTTCTTTATGATATCCCGCAGCATATAGGCGGCAACGAAAGCTGTTATCACCCAGCGGATGTAGAACAGGTCTTTCAAAAAGTATCCAGCGATTACCATGACTGTTATGACGACAATTCCCGGAATATAAATGTGCCACGGATATTCAAAATCCTTTACTATGAATCTTGCAGTTACCTCGTGGAAAACAAAAAGCAGGATGTGCGCAATCAAAGTTGCAAGTGCAGCTCCGAACATTCCTAAAATCGGTATGAGGAAATAATTTATAGCTATGTTCAGAAGCGCGACAAAAAAAGTTATTACCGGTATGAGTTTCGTTTTTTCCTTGAAGAATTCGTGATTGACCGGAAAGAGATATAAATATGAAAAATAATTCGACAGAACGAACAAAGGAATTATATTCATTCCCGGATAATATTCCTCGGGAGCGATAAGCTTAAACACATCAAAACTAAGCAGGATAAATCCTACAGAAGTCAAGGTGAAAAATTTTATATATCTTTTTGAGTGGTGCAAAATATTTTGGGTGTCACCGGCCTTTTTGAAATCATAATAGAAAGGAACCCATGCTGTATTTAAGGCCCCGAAAATTACGCCAAGGACGGTACACAGAGTAACTGTAACACCATATATTCCTACAGTTTCGGTATCACATATTCTTTCAAGCATAATCTTATCGCTCTGCGCAAAAATAATATGACCAAGCTCATGGAAAATCAGCGGCAATGCAAGCTTCACGCAGAATTTATTATATTCAGGATTCCAAAAAGATTTACCGCGTACATAAATCAGGACAAATAAAATCAAGCCTATGCCTATCGATGAAATTGCCTGACCATATATCCGCCCCTCCGCTTTGTTGTCCTTCAATAAAAACACAAAACACAGAGAAAGACCGACTGTGATGATGCTTTGTGCCAATGCAAGCAAAGCTGATTTTTTTGCTTCTTTTAATACATCAAGCCTTCCTATTTCAAAACTGATCACAAATGAAAAGAAGGAATGAATCACAAGCACAGTCAAAATTAGTCTAGAAAACCCCAATAAGTTTGCAAAGAAATTTCCGAAAATCAGCATGACAGCCAGCACAACGGAAAATGAAATGACCGATATTGACATTATGCTTGAAAGAAAACCAGAAAGCTTGTCCTCTCCGTATTTTATACGAGCGACACCTGATGAGGACGCAACGGAAAGCCCTTCTACCAGCGTAAATATTGAAAGCCACGAGGTATAAAGCGTCACATACCCGTAATCAGCTTGAGTAAGAAGCCTTGTGAAAATCGGAGTTGTAAAAAAATGGATGCCCTGGAATGCGATTTTTCCGAAGAGCTGCCACAGCACCGATTTTGAAATTGTTTTTTTTGCCATATACAAACTCACTATTGACCAATGTTGACCTGTAAAATCCGTCGCTGTAAAACACTGTTCTCAATATAAAGTGTAGCGTTTTAAGGATTGCCTGTTATCTCACACTTTACAAAAATTGCCGCATTTAATTGCGGCAATTTCATTTCGAGTTGGGAAGGACCTGATTAATCTGAATGCACAGGCAGTATACACAATCAGTTAATCAGCAGGTTCTTAGATATTTCCAACCTTTGCTCGATTTTTCTCAATCCAGTCCTGCAACTGCGGAATGGTCATCCATTCAGTATTATTGTCAGATGTATAGCTGAATCCTTCAGGCACACGTTTTCCACCCTTAATCATCTTCTCGATAGTCGTGAATTCACAAATCTGTGGAAGAATCTTAAAATGCTCCGGGTATTCGTAAGTATAATACGCATCTTCAGGGCTAATCATTGCTTCATGCAACTTTTCACCCGGACGAATGCCGATTTCAACCTGCTCGCACTTATCATCTACAGCCTTTGCTATGTCACAGATATTCATGGACGGAATTTTCTTTACGTATATTTCTCCGCCCTCCATGTCATTAAAAGCATGCCATACAAGTTCCACTCCCTGTTCAAGACTAATCATAAAGCGAGTCATGCGTTTATCGGTGATTGTAAGTTTTCCGGTCTTGGCTGTTTCCATAAAGAACGGAATTACAGAACCGCGACTTCCCATTACGTTTCCATAACGAACAACTGAAAACTTAGTAGATTTACCGCCGGAATATGAGTTTCCAGCAACAAAAATCTTGTCCGAGCAAAGCTTTGTAGCTCCATAAAGATTAACCGGCTTACAAGCCTTGTCAGTAGAAAGAGCAACCAGTCTCTTAACGCCTTTGTCAATACAGGCATCAATTAAATTCATCGCTCCATGAACATTTGTCTTTATACATTCGAATGGATTATATTCAGCCGTTGGAACAATTTTAGTAGCGGCCGCATGAACCACATAGTCCACACCGTCAAGTGCCCTATAGAGTCTTTCCTTATCGCGAACATCACCAATAAAGAAACGAACCCTATCATCTCCCTGGAATTTTTTCGCCATATTCCATTGCTTCATCTCATCGCGTGAATAAATTATAATTTTCTTTGGGTTGTATTTTGCAAGTGTCATTGGAACAAATGTGTTTCCAAATGAACCTGTACCACCTGTTATTAAAATCGTTGAATTTGTTAACATATATTGCAATCTCCCTAAATAGTATAAATATATTTATTACAGTTACGGACATTATTTTTATTTAAACCACCAGCCACCTCAATCTAACCCAACCACTTCAAAACTATCATTCGCCAATACAATAGTATACTTTTTTCCAAGCCTTTTTGCAATATCTTTCATATTAGTCAAAGTAACCTTCTCATTACAAAATGCAGGAGGTAAGGAATAGCCCGCAAAATCAGAATATTGTCCAAATCCAAAACCATCGCCGCGATAAAACTGATTACCAGAGTAATACATGGCATTAATAACCGGAAGACCTGTATACGCACTAGCAGCAAGGTAAGGTTTTATGAGATTTATCCCCTCATAACCATCATTTTCACCATATTCAAAAATAATATTTACATCATCTTTTAAAAACAGACAATATTCACTTCTATGTTGCTTAGTAGCTTCCCTTACCTGTGTAAAAAGCTTATAGTCTTCGTTCTGGGCAATGGACGACATACTCAATCTACAATCAAATGATGTTTTTAGCATACCACAAATATCCGAATCATATATGCCTAAAGAAAGAACCCCAAGACCAAAAACAATGAACAAACAGCTAACAAGTTTCAACATGGACATTGACTTAAAAAAAAGTCTGAATCTAATTTCTGACATTTTAGTCTTTAATCTGTTAGGCACTTCTAAAGCTAGCAACATTATAAAGGACATAGTCCATGCCGGAGCCTCAAAATACAGCGCCGAACCTCCATCAATCACCATAATAAGTCCAGGTAGACAGGACACCAAAACTGTTAAAACCAATGTTTCAAAAACAGCATTTCTATCTGGAATATTTCGAATTTTGAAAAAAAGTTTTTTAGGTCGTTCTGCCAGCAAAATCAGTACAGCAGGCATAAAACATAGAATATAGTGAATAATAGCAAAAAAAAGATTTTCGGTATTATTACGTACATAGTGGAATAATTCAAAAGAGCCTGATGATTCTTTTGAGATTGAATAAGTGGGAGTTGGACAAAATTTTCCAGGCAAAAAATAATAGAGCATAAAAACAAGCAGATAAACAAATGCAAATACCCATTTTTTATTTTTAAACAAATTTTTTCTAAATATGTAATAACTCACTCCTACAAAAAATATACACCCTGTACTAATTTTGCAAAATGAAAGCAACAAAATAAATAGCGGTATCAAAAAACATAAATTAATAGCATCAAAGGATTTTATTTTTTTGTACCCTACATCAATAATACAAATATATAAAAATAAAAGAATAAGAGAAACACAATAAGATTCGCCATAAGCCCAGACATCGATATAAAGTCCTGCTCTATAATTTGTGAAATGATTTTCCCAAATCATAAAACAGATTATAAGAATAAAATCAGAGAAATGAAGAGTTTTATTTTTTTTGAAAAACCCCTTTGCAATTAATATTACTTTTTGAAACAAATATACAAAAAGAGGCAACGCAATCACAGGATAAACATAATTGTATGTTATAAAACAAGGAATACTTAATATTTTTGAAAGGCCCGCCACCATTGCATGCGAAAGAGAATGATATGCTATAAAACTTGGTGCATTAATCTGGATACTTGAATACCCATTTGTTATGTATGATTCAGCAATTGCAGAATGATAAAGAGGATCTCTAAAAGTTTCACCTTTAAAAAAAGCTACAATTGAATCAATCCTTAGATACTGTCCAAACCAGCTTTTTCGTATGATTATAAATGAAGCAAGCACAAAACAAATAAAAAGAAACAGTCCTTTTAAAGAAAATGCATACACTTTGTTCCTAATATGACGTTGCACAAAAAGTCCACACCACATCATCATCAAAACAGCATCCACCGCAAGAGCCACGGGTGCAAAAGGCAACCCACTTTTAAAGAGTACAACAAAAACGAATACAAATTGTATAGCACATAAAATAGTTGGGAAAAGAAAAATATTCTGCTTAGTCTTTTGATTATCTATATTTAATTCCATATCATTACACCATAAAATATTATTATCTAACAGACCTAAACAGTCAATAGAGTAATCACCAACATCCGACGCAGAGCGTTACGCTGCCCTGTAGTACGGTATTGAACCCTCCGCGCGAATAAAGGATTTACGATTCCCAATATATATCAATCACTCGGAATATCCAGTTCAATAACATTTCCGTGGGATGAAAATAGATTTATCTGATTTTCAAATTCATTTCGATTAGGATACTGGCAAAGAATATTCTTTTCCTTTTTATTTGCAGCTTCTAACTGATTAAAGTAGAAAAAATCTGGCGTATAACCGAATGCATCCATGTATAAATTTGTCGATGAATTTTGCATAAAAATAATCTTATACCCCTTTAAATAAGGCAGCATTACCTCAGCAGGGATTTTTTGGTCAATTTCAGAAACAGACATGTTTTTTCCAAAATCATAAACAGCTTTATCGCGGGGATGCCGCTTTATTATGACAGATTTAAAACGAGAGCCGATATAGACCTCTGTCGCTTTAACAAAAGGCTCTACATCAACTACATAATCAGTAAGCGGTGTCGTAAAAAATATTAGATCGATATTTCCAGAAAAGTACTCTCCTATACCAGGATAAAGTATAGATGTATATTTTTGAAAAAGATTTATATCAGTATTGGACATATCAAAAAGGATTTTCATTTCTTTATATTTTTTATATGGCATCTTCTCTGGATGGCTACAGAATTTTATACAATTTTTTGTTGTTCTGAGCGGGAAGCAATGTCCAACATTTGAATAACCAAGGGCAGAAAGCAAAAATCCTTGGAAGTCAAAAAAATTATGAAAATGCGAAAAAATATTTGACCACTTTCTAGTCAGATAGTCGCCTGTACCGTCTTCCAAAATTACAATCTCTTTTTCCTTCCCGAGCTGGCAAAACATTCCGGATACAAATCCTACGTCCGTCAATATCACTGCGGTATCAAAATTCTGCCTGTCAATATATGCACCTATGAATTTTTTTACAAAACGTTTCTGCTGTCCAACCAATGCATATAAAAACATTTTCAGGAATAGTCCCAATCGTTTGGCAAGCGGCATGGCATCAAATGGTTTGGTATCCTTGAAAACTTTTTTGAAGATTCCCAGCTTTTCGCACGAAGAACTCAGATACTCTCCTTTGTAGCTGTTTGGCAGACACAAAGCATACCATTCAATATCCTTTCCATAAGTGCAATAATACCAGAGGAACTGATAAACATTATGGGGATCATATATAACGGCCAATCCTTTTTTACTCATATCAAACCTTCCATACTAAAATCAGTCATTGTACATATCAGAAAAATAAGTTCTGAAACTATAGGGATTTGCTTCATTATCCTTGCGCAAAGAATCCGCGCATTGATTTAACAATTGATGGTCCATGGAGACTCTGTTCTTTTCACAATATGCGATTATAAGTCTCATGGGATCAACTTTTTTTTCATTGCTACATTTATAGATATCTTTCAAGAAGCTGGAGTGAAAGCCTGTATATCCGCAAATCAAATCCAATGGATGCATGGGATTCCTGTTCGTTGTATCTTTTATGCAGTCATATCCCCACTCCAAAAGACATGGAATATCAACATCCTTGCAGTGTCCCAATTTTTTTAAAGCCATAATCAATTGCTCAGCCGGAGCATTTCCTATGCTTCGTCCCAAGCCCTGAAAAGTGCAGTCTATAAAATCAAAGCCAAGCTCTACGCATTTCAAACTGTTAGAAACTGCAAGTCCCAAATTATTATGTCCATGGAACCCAAGCTTAACGTCCGTCTTTTTTGTAGTTGCCTCAAAAATCCTTTCGATATCATCTTCCATCATGCAGCCAGCGGAATCAACAATATAAACTGCATCTGCGCCATTGTCACAAGCCATCTGGGCGGCTTCAGCAAATTTTTCTGGAAAAACGACATAAGACTTCATGTAATTTGTCATAACCTCCAGATTGTTCTTTTTTGCTTCCTTTATATAATCCACAGCTTTTTGTGGTGAATCAGCATTGACACCAACACGGACAAATGAGACTCCGTTATCCTTCGCCGCCTTCAAATCATCAAAAGTTGCAATTCCCGGGATGCAGAAAAAACCATATTTTGATTTTTGCAAAGTAGCATTTGCAATTTCCATATACTCTTTGTCAGACAACAAGGATTCACCGTGTTCCTTTGAACTGGCATTCAACCCCAGACCATGGCCAATCTCAATATATTCAAAACCCAATGATTCAACTTTTGAAATGATTTTCTTTACATCGCTTTCCGTCCATTTAAAATCCACGGCATAACTTCCGTCCCGTATTGTAGTATCAAAAAGTTTCATTTTCCACCTCTCACTATCGCCATTACTTCATCTTTTTTCCTGAAGATGAAAAATAAAAGCAATCCAAGAATGAGGATGAAAACAACATAGCGCAAGGCAATATTGTTTCCAACCGCAAAGAAGATTGCACATCCTATAATAATGGCGATAAAATATAGAATCATATATTTTATGCTATATATATGCTTATGAAGTTTATTTATTACGGCAAAAAGAATAATGCTCAGAACCAGATACGAAAACAGTGATGTATAGCTTGCCGCAATCGCACCGATTTTTCTTATAAAAATATAATTCAAAACTATATTGATAATGGCGGCCAAAGCGACACATAAAGAAATCCTGCCTGTCTTTTTATGGAACTCACCGACTGACGATTCCATATTGACTAGAACCATCAGGCTTGAACCCGCGACAAACGGCGGTATATATCTGAAATCCCAATAGGTTTCAGGAGCCAAAATTTTTACAAGCTCTGGTGCAACCATCATCAATCCATACGCAAGGAATAGAAAAAAGAACAAATACCATTTCTGTATTTTTTTTATATTTTCTCCCCGAGAAGAATCCAACGCATGGTACAGCCATGACTGAAAGGCTCCGCTTGTTGCCTGTAAAAAAGCATACAGAATGTTGCCAATCAAATATACCAACCCATAAACGGCGGTTGCCTCTGCTCCTACAAAATGAGTAATCATAACATGGTCACTTTGCTGCATTATCATATAGGCAATCGAACTTAAAATGGATGGAACCGAAATTTTCAACGCATATTTATAATAGTCAGGTCTTATCACGGAACCTGACCTGAAAAACATAATCACCAGCAATGGCAGTGCACAGACGAACACACCAGACACGCTGCCTAAAACCCTTTCATAATATGAATTATTTTTTAGGCATAAAATTAAGAGGATACTAAACAATATTTGAAGTAAATTCGGTAAAATCATTAAGAGGCTTTTTACCTTAAAATGATTTTCCATGTTTTCAAAATTTGAATAAAAATTTACCACAAAAAAAGAATAGGCATGAATGAGGGCTGCCATTATGACAAGAAAGGAAAAATCAACTACATTAAAACATTTCAGAACAGCAAACAACAATACTGCACATGCAGAAAAACCTAAAAAGACAATCAGAGAAAGAAACGCAATTGAAGCCCTGAACTGTTTTCTGTTATCCTTAAAATCAAAATAACCGGTATTCAATCCGATAAAAAGATTTGCTCCAACAAAAGGAGTCAAAAGAGAAACTATTGAATAATAGTTGGTATATAATCCATAGTATTCCTTCGACATTATTCTTGTAAAGATTATATTGCTCAACAGGGCAAACCCCTGCCCTATGCAGTTAGCGATTATGTAAAACAAAGCTGCTTTTGTATATGAATTTTTATTACTACTCATTTTTATGCCCCAACAATTCTTTAACAGTACCAACAATGTACTCAATATCATTTTTACAATATCGTTGGTCCAATGGCAAAAAAATAGTATTATTTTTAAGTGTCATTTCAAACTCAATATTTTTTTCATCCACATTCATATTCCATAAAGTCGGAACGTATATTCGCTTCTCAACAAGAGCCTTTTTTATATCGCGTCCTACATTCAATGGATAAAGATATGGCACACTTCCATGCTCACATTTAATTTTATTTATATCTGCAAAAGCCTTGTTATATATTTCAAAATTTCTTTTCCTAATCCTCTTGATTTTTTTATAATCAATTGAAGATAATAACTTCTGTGAAAAAATGGAGATGCCGGAATAATTGGAATTCAGAAAATCGTCTACCTCTTTTTTTTCTATATAGCAGCTGTTAGTTCCTTCCTCCAAAGATTTTATAAGATAATGAGAAATTGAGCTGGAATAGGAGTTTTTGTATGGGGAATTGATTTTTCTTGAAGAAATCAAATAGCCACCATCAGGAACTCCAAAAAATTTTTTACATGAATATAGATTATATACATTATCACGCAGTATTGGTTTGCAAAAAAATGAATGTGCATTATCAATAATAAAAAATGTATCGCTATGTTTTCTTACATATTGTAAGATTTTTTTATCCATTGTTCCAAAATAATTGACCAAATATACAAGCTTTCCTTCAATACCTTCCAAAACAGGTAGCAAGTTTTTATCTATATTAAAAAAATTTACACTGAAGTTTTTCTGGATTTCACCAATTACATTCGGGCACAAATAATATGGAACGAAAATGTTGTCCAGCTTTAATTCTTTTTTTATCAAAGAGATTGCGGCCTTTACCGTATTGAATGAAATTAAATTATACTTAGCATAATAACCATTATCGTTATTACCGAACGCTAACTCTATGGGTAAAAAGCCACCGTACTCTTTAAAACTTGATTCCATATTTTTAATCCATATTTATTTTTTCTTTTATTATAAATTGTGGCTGCCTATTTAAACTTATATATATTCTTCCCACATATTCTCCAATCAATCCCATGAACAAAAACGAGAATCCGAAAAGAAAGAGAATTATAGCCAATGTTGAAGCATACCCCGCAGGAATTGATGGATTTAACAGTTTCCTTATGACAACAACAATTCCATATACAAAACCAATGAAAGCAACAATGAATCCAGAAATAGTAGCAAACCGAAGCGGTTTTATAGAGAAATTTGTAAATCCGTTGAGCCACAGATTAATCATTTTGGACAATGAATATCCAGATTTTCCCGACAATCTTTCTCTATGAGAAACAGAAACGTTGCAGGCATTCTTAGAAACTCGGAGCATCAACCCGCCCAAATACGGATAGGGGTTTTCATATTTCAACATTTCATCTGCAACAAAACGCCTTATGCACCAAAAAGTTGTAAGCTCAAGTCCCTTTGGCTTGCTGATAAGACTTGTGGCCATTGATTCGTTTGCCACTGTTCCAAGTTTTCTAAATAGAGACCTTTTTTCTCTTACAGAATACTTTGCCTCGACAATATCATATCCTTCTTTTATCTTATCAAGCAGCTTTGGGAATTCATTGAATGGAGTCTGGCCGTCATCATCTCCGCAAACAATGTAATCACCTTTTGCAAAATGAAGTCCCGCCATAACAGCTGACGGCTGTCCGAAATTTCTTGCAAGATTCAAGCCCTTTATTTTTTTATCATTCTGGGCCAGTTCTGTGATTTTATTAAATGTAGTTCCATCTGGAGAGCAGTCATTTACAAGAATTATTTCATAATCATAATCTGACAGCGCATTAGCCATCATGCCATTTATTTCTTCAATTACTGATGAAATTGTGTTTGTCGAATTATAGCAAGGTATTACAAAACTTATTAATTCCTTTTTCATTGCACATACTCTCTATTCTGAAAAATTTACTCTCACATTTTCGATTATATAATTCATCTGATTTTGCAGCTCACTGAAATCCATACCGCCGATTATAAAATGACCGGGCCTCATCCGACCATATTTCAAATCTTCCAAAACTTGTCCAGGTTTTACATTTAGCTGGAAATCTATCATGTTGGGCGTTTTCTCCAGAATCTCACGTCCGACAACATTTTTGACCTTTCCTTTTCCGAAATCAAAAAAGCGCATTATAGAAAAATGATTTTCAAGATAGTCTTTATCGAAAACAGGCGAATCAACATGTTCTCCCAATGCCTGCCTGATTAAATACTCATAATTGTCAACGCCAGACATAAATGGAACAATTTTTCCAGAAAGATTGCTGCCTCCACCCCTTGCGCCAGATTCAATCAAATAAAATTTTCCGTCCTCACATTTGTATTCAGAATGTGTAAGCCCAAACGGTATACCAGCAGTTTCAATCAGTTTCCGGTTTTCCTCGCGCAGGGCATCATAATTATATTTCTGATGGAACCACGAATATGTCTGCATTTTTGAGACATTAGGATTTGATTCATACATTTCTTTGATGGAAATCGTCATCGGATAATACTTTCCATTGACGACTAGACCATCTATAGTAAATTCATCGCCACTTACATACTGCTCAATCAAAAACTCTTTGCGAACATTTGACCAAGAAAGGGTCTCCTCATAATGCGCCTTTATATCATTTTCTGATTGCACTGTGAAAACACCCCGGCTGGATTGACTGTCTATAGGCTTAATTATTGCTTTAGGATACTTTTTAAGGAAATCTGTCGCATCCTGCCAGGTTGCACACAATTTAAAATCCGGAACACTAATGCCATGCTCCTTGCAAAATACACGCTGTTTTGATTTATCAGAAAACAATGCCGCAAGTTCTGTTCCAATTCCATGCAAACCAAGTTTCTCATTCAAATAGGCCACAGTTGGAACCGATATATCACTTTGATCAGAGAGAACCGCATCAGGATTATATTTTTTTGCGATTTCAAGGTTTTTTTCTTTATCCAGGACATTGGCAACTTCACAATAATCAGCATAAGGAAATGCTGGGGAATTTTCATACAAATTGGAGCATATAACTGTATGCCCAAGTTTTTTTGCTTTTTTTATCAATTCAATCTGCCAGTCACCACCGGC
>AUXO016964803.1_pt1 | contig 17638 bp, 9 predicted proteins | sample 768731 | NCBI WGS metagenome assembly AUXO01 (sample SAMN02715735, study PRJNA202380) | gut metagenome | biome: sheep rumen | host: Ovis aries | place: New Zealand: Palmerston North
CTGGGCAAACGCATCAATACTGCCCGAAAAAGCCGCGGTCTGACAAGTGAACGGCTGTCCGAGCTGTGTCATGTCAATGCCACCTACGTTCGTCAGATTGAATCCGGCACAAAGGTTCCCAGTCTGCCGGTCTTTATCGACCTGTGCAATGCACTGCAGACGTCCCCCACCTTCCTGCTCACAGACATGCTTGGCCCGAATGAAATGTCCCGATTCGGCGACCTGTGCACGCTCTGGCGCGATGCCACGCCTGAGCAGATTCAGATTATCATGGCGATGCTGCAAAGCGCGCTGTCGGAACTGCAGGGCAGAGACTGAGAGCTGCCCTGTTTTCTCAAAACGAACGTACCCCGCCTGCCGGAGATGTGAACCGCTCCGGTGCGCGGGGATTTTTTCCGCCCGCGCGGCTCCTTTCCCTGTCCGCACGGCGGCCGCTCTGTCCCCCGCGGCGCGGCATGGCACGAAATCGGATTTGACAATGAAATGGGAATGGTTTATTCTTAAATAGGCGAAATGCCCAATACGATACAAAGGAGGAAACGATATGGACAGTGGCAGTAGTACCGGCATAGCAACAGGCCGAAGTCAGACGGAGAACCATTGCACATGCGTTTCCGTCCCACAGTAAAAAAATTGTTGCGCTTTGGTCCTGTGTGTCGGACTTCTGAATCTGGACAAAATACGAAAAAGAGGAGGAAAATCCGATGGCAGCACACAATGTAACCGTCAAGAAGACCATCACGGCGCTTCTTGACGCAAAAAAGTATCAAACCCTGAAGGACGTTCTGGCGACGATGAATCCGGCGGATGTCGCCGCGGTTTTTGAGGAGCTGGATGAGGAATGCATGCCGCTTCTCTTCCGCCTGCTTCCCAAGGAAACCGCCGCGGAGGCCTTTGCCGAGCTGCAGCCGGAATCACAGGAGCTTCTGATCCGCGGCTTTTCCGATACCGAGCTGCGCGAGGTTGTCAACGAGCTGTATGTCGATGACGCCGCAGATCTGGTCGAGGAAATGCCCGCCAACGTCGTCAAGCGCATTTTGGCGCAGGCGCATCCGGAAATGCGCCAGGAAATCAACCGGATCCTGCAGTATCCCGAAAATTCCGCAGGCTCGATCATGAACACGGAATATGTGTCTCTGCGGCCGCGTATGACCATCGCGGAGGCGATCACACGCATTCGCAGAACCGGTGTGGATAAGGAGACCATCTATACCTGCTATGTCACGGAGGCGCGCAGGCTGCTGGGTACGGTTTCCGTCAAGGACCTGCTGCTGACCGAAGACGACAGCACGCCGGTCTCTGAAATCATGGATGAAAATGTGATTTCCGTCAGCACGCTGACCGATCAGGAAGCCGTTGCAAAAATGCTCTCCAAATACAATTTCATCGCGCTTCCCGTCGTGGACACCGATGCGCGCATGGTCGGTATTGTTACCTTCGACGACGCAATGGACGTCATCGAGGAGGAGACAAACGAGGATATCGACCTGATGGCCGGTATTACGCCGTCCGAAAAGCCGTATCTCCGTTCCAACGCATGGGAGCTGTTCAAGCACCGCATTCCATGGCTGATGCTTCTCATGGTGTCCGCCACCTTTACCGGTATGATTATCACCGGCTTTGAAAGTGCACTGGCCGCACAGGTCGTGCTGACCGCCTTCATCCCCATGCTGATGGATACCGGCGGAAATTCCGGTTCCCAGTCCTCCGTCACGATCATTCGTGCGCTCAGCCTGGGCGAGGTGGAGTTCGTCGATCTGCCGCAGGTCATCTGGAAGGAAATTCAGACAGCCGTCCTCTGCGGTGTGAGTCTGGCCAGCCTGTGCTTTGTCAAAATCCTGATTGTCGACCGTCTGCTTCTGGGCAATTCCGCGATTACGGTGCTGATTGCTTTTGTCGTATGCTTTACGATGGCAGTCACCGTGCTGATTGCCAAGGTAATCGGCTGCACGCTTCCCATGTGCGCCAAGAGACTGGGCTTTGATCCGGCCGTGATGGCGAGCCCGTTTATCACCACCATTGTCGACGCGCTTTCACTGCTCGTCTACTTCGGTGCGACCAGTGTGCTTCTGCTGCACTGACGGCAAACAGCTCCGGCTGTCCGGTTTCAAAAAAACTGCAAAAAGATTCCGCCTTCTGTGTTCTGATATGGAATACAGAAGGTTTTTTTCATGGATTCATGCCCGTCCGCGCCGCCCGCACAGGCGGCTTTTTTGCGGCCGAAGGAAATGAGGCTGTCTCCCGAAAAGAAGACAGCCCCGGATGGATTGCATGCCGTTTTCGGCCGGCAGCCGTCACAGAAAGGAATGGATTCAGCCCAGATCCGCTCCGTTTGTCTCTATGACATGCTGATACCAGCCAAATGACTTTTTCTTATAGCGTTTTCCTGTGCCTGTGCCGTCATCGTTCAGGTCGACATAGATGAAGCCGTACCGCTTGGCAAGCTCGCCGGTGGTGAACGATACCACATCGATGCAGCCCCATGGGGTGTAACCCATCAGCTCGACGCCATCCAGCTCGACCGCTTTCTTCATTTCCTCAATATGTGCCTTGAGATATTCGATGCGGTAGCTGTCGTCACAGGTCAGATCCTCGTTCAGCTGATCGAACGCGCCCAGTCCGTTTTCCACAACGAACAGCGGCTTTTCATACCGCTCATACAGTGTATCGAGCGTGTAGCGCAGGCCGACCGGATCAATCGCCCAGCCCCAGTCGGATACCTTGACATAGGGATTGTCCACCGAATGACTGTTGCCGCCCACCGTCGTGTTGTGTTCCTGATTGGCATCAGCCTTTACGGTGTTGGACATATAATAGCTCAATCCGATGTAATCGACCGTACCCTGTGCCAGAATCTCCTCATCGCCCGGCTCTATGACCGGACCGTTGCCATTGCGCTCCCATTCCTTTTTGGCATACGCGCCGTAATGTCCGCGCGCATGGACATCCGCAAACAGGAACCGCTCGTGCATGGATTCCACCGCCGTCATCATGTCATCCGGATTGCAGGAATACGGATAAAACGGGATGAACGCAACCATGCAGCCGATGCGGAAATCGGGATTGATTTCATGTCCCTTTTTCACCACCAGCGCAGAGGCCAGCATTTCATGATGTGCCGCCTGATACATCGCCTGTTTGGGATTTTCCAGTTTGGAATACCGGATGCCGGAATTGGTCCAGCCAAAAATATCCGTCTCCATATTGGTCTGATTGTTGATCTCATTAAAGGTCATCCAGTATTTGACTTTGTCCTTGTACCGTTCCATGACCGCCGTGGCATAGCGAACAAAAAATTCGATCAGCCTGCGGTTGGTCCAGCCGCCGTATTTCTGCGTCAGGTAATACGGCATTTCAAAGTGGCTCAGCGTGATAACCGGTTCGATGCCATACTTTAACAGCTCGTCAAACAGGTTGTCGTAAAACTGCAGTCCCGCCTCATTCGGCTCGGTTTCATCCCCGTGCGGGAAAATGCGGCTCCAGGAAATCGACGTGCGGAAGCACTTGAAGCCCAGCTCCGCAAACAGCTTGATGTCGTCGGGATAGGTGTGGAAGAAATCAATGCCGTTGTGGTTCGGATAGTGCTCCCCTTCCACAATGCCGTCTGTGATGCGGCGTTTGACCTTGTTCGAGCCGCCGGTCATCACATCACTGACACTCGGTCCGCGGCCATCGATATCCCACGCGCCCTCCAGCTGATGGGCAGCGACTGCGCCGCCCCACAAAAAATGATCCGGAAATCCTTTGTTCATCCTGTTGCTCCTTTTCCGTCATCGTCTGTAACTTGTTCTCTTCCCATTATACCCAAAAGTCAAATAATTTGCAAAGCAAAACGGCATTTTTCTGCCGGCCGCCTGTTCTGCCGTGCCGAACCTGCCGCAAATTAGTCAAAGCCCTGATCCAGCAGCGCTGTGACCGCTTAAAAGTGCTGTCTTGGCAAAGTCAAAATGCAATCTGAGCCATCCATGAAATAGGCGGTCCCCAATGCAGCATAGACCGGCAGAAGTAAAAATTCGTCAAAGAATAAGATATCCAAGCTCATCCAGGGCAGCACAACTCCCACACACATCAGTATGACGGATTTCCAATCAATCCTTGCCCTTGTTGTGTCTTCAAATATATTCTTTATGGAGCAGGAGAGCCATGCGCAAATCAGCGGAAAACCTAATACGCCAAATTGATATACACCTTGAACAATTGTGTTGTGGGATGCCTTATCACCCATGTTAACAGCGGTATATCCTTCGCCCAGCAGTGTCAGCAGCCCATTTCGTGAAAATTCCCCAATATACCTGGCCCAAATATCTGTGCGCCTGGTCGTTAATTCCGAAACATTCGATGCGTATGCAAATCGATCATCTAAAATCTGGAAGAGCTCCCTGAATGCAGACGATGACAAAATGATTCCTCCTGCGCACAGCAACCCCATGAGCAGCCTGAATCTGCTGCTGCCATAATTATTTTTTTCCAGCAGGATTGGTATCCAAACCAGGAAAAGACCCGCGGCAATGATGATAAAAGATTTTGAAGCAGAGAGTAACCCGCAATAAATGAGGATGACTGCAGCAACTATCAAAATAAGTTGGCGGATCCTATCCTTTTCACGGCTTAAAAGGAGCTGTACTCCCGCCATGCAGGCAGTAATGTGCGCCGAATAGAAATTGGGGTCGAGATAGTAGCCTGATAGCCGTGTAATGCTCAAATATGAATCAACTTTTATATATTGCGATATGTTCGGATACCCGGAAACCTGTTTCGCAGATAAAGCGGCGGTAATGATACCGCATGAAAAAAGCAACGTCAAATCCCAAAAGGAGGTTATTTGCCCACTGCCCTTTGTGATGCAGGGAAATAATAACAGCATGATGAAAAAGTACAAATAATTATTTGCAATGGAATTCCCCTGCACTGCCTTAGCTGTCAGCGTCACCACCATGAGTGCTGCAGTTAATATGACTTGGTATACACCAAGAGAAAGTTTATTTTTTACGAGAAAAAACACGCAAGAGACTAGAAGTGCAATGGTAAAAAAGGATATTCCGCCGTAATGAAGCTTCAGCAACGGACTCCATGGCAAAAAAAACAGCAAAACAGGAAGAATCATTTTCTTATCACAGGCCCAAACAGTAAACAGCAAAAAAGCAAAAAGAGAGACTGCTAAAATAATGGTGCTTCCTTTGATTTGCCCATAGCAAATCATTGCTGCGAGGAGGAGACAGCCGAGCAGTACTGCAGTTAGATATCGGTTGGATTGCATATCGGTTTTATTTTTCATGGCATCAACTTTTTGCATATCAAAGTATCATCTCTAAAAATTGTCTAAGTGCATGATTGTTATCGAACCTTTGGGTTCGGATAAACGCTCTTCTTCTTTGAATCAAATTCGGGTCAGATAATAAGTCATCTATCCCATTCCGTATTCCATCCACAGAGTTCGCGCACACCCATCCAAAACCCGTTTTGGCAACCATTTCATAGGCAGACGATGTTTCTGTGGTCAAAACAGGAGTGCCAAGACTCACAGCTTCTCCAATCACCATCGGTGCCGCTTCAGAAACAGATGGAATCAGCAGCACATCAGCTGCCCGCATATATCCATAGGGATTCTCTTTTTCCCCAAGCAGGAATACCGTGTTGCTCAATCCGAGTTCGGAGATCATTGCTGAAGCTGCAGGATAATCTGTTCCGTCTCCGATAATGTAGTATCGAATTGCCTCAGCTCTTTCTCCCAGCTGCGCAACAGCCCGTATCGCGCGCAGGATGCCTTTCTCTTTTCCGAACCTGGATACGGTTACGATATTCATTCTGTTTTTCGCCAGAGAAACGGGCTCACATTTCGTCATAAGGTATATTTCCTTGTAGTTATGGCAGTTTTGCACCACGACTGTTTTGCCGGCAAATTGAGGCATAACCTTCAGAAACGCCTTCCTGCACCCATCAGAGCATGCAGCAATCTTATCAAATTGCCGGTAAATATCGGTATTATATTGGGAAACCGCACCAATCTTCCCATAATCACAATGAAGAAATGTTATCTTTTTCTCCGCTTCCACGCAATGAAGAACAAATTCATTGCATCCGCCATAAAACACATGTGGATTGCCGCTATGTAAAAAAGAAATCGCCACATCATATCCGCGCACAGTTTTTTGAAACGGATACACGAGGCGAAGTGCCCATCCCCGTCCGAAAATGCGCGTTATCACGGCCCAAAACGATCTTACAGCTCGACTTTTCAAGCTTGTCACATCGTTTTTGGTCATTCCCCAATACCGAAAGTGCGGGGATGGCGCAATCACTTTCACATTTTCCGGTATTTTTTTTAACAGCTCACCGCCGTTATAGAACAACAGCAATGTGATTTCATATTCGGGGGGTAATTCGCTCAGCAAGTTGACAAGCGCTTTTTGTACCCCGCCGATATGCATATTATTATTTACGACAAGCACTTTCTTCATTTGTTCCCACCGAAATCACATGATATTCTGCCGCTTCTTTGTATTCAGATACGGCGCAAACAGGTTTCTTTGATCTTTTTTACCATCGTTTTCCATTCACTGCTGTAACACGTTCCGCCGATCAGCAGTGCCACACCGAGCGCAGCAAGCGCCGTCACAGCTGCATAAAGCGTCCATTCGAAAAAGTTATGTATGTGCACGAGCAGGAACAGCCTGCCGCTTATCAGGCCGAATGCACATACGGACAGGAACGTCAGTGTATCCATCAGCAAATCCCGTACAACCGATATCCTCGTAAGTTTTTTTGACGCATAACCGCTGTAATAAATCAGCTTAAACACTTCAGCAATCAACGTCCCAGCCGAGACACCGAGGAGCGGATTCCATCCGATCAGAAGGCAGGAAAATCCGATATTGATAATGGCTTCCCCAAAAGAGCCCCATTGTGTTCTTTTTAATTCATTGCATGAGACAGCCAGCGTACTGCATGGCAGGGCAAGGCAGTTGCCCACTTCTCCAAGGATCAGGAGCAGCGCAAATACCGGCTGAAAATAATCGGCATCCGTGATTCCCGCAGTATACAGCCGGACAAAAGGTACGATCATTGCAGAGGTCACTCCAAAGAACAATATGGTAGACATGCTGATGATAAAATGATAGCGGCGATATGCTGCCGTGAGATTGTTTTGTTCGCCCCGCGCGTACATATCTCCCAGTTCCGCCTCCATCCCCCCTGCCAGGGAAAAGATAATATTTTTGATGCTTACGGTGATCAGGGAGTAAACAGCATATACCGCAACAATGCTCAGATCTGAGAAGATCGTCAGCAATACAACATCCGTATTGGTATGGATAAAATACGCGATATGCTGCGCCATTCCCGTCCATTTTTGTGGCAGCGCTTCAACTTTTCGCTCTGGCTTCAGCAGTGTATAGTGTTTTTTCACATACCACGACAGGAATACGGGCCGCAGAATAATAACAATACTGCTGCCCAGCTTAACCAGAATGATTCCGCTCCCCATATTGATCAGGATCAGTACCAGAAGTGTATTCAAAATGCGAGTAGCAATAATGGCTGTATTCGTAACATATTTTCGCTGGTCCGCGTTCAGCAGCGTTATACTGGATATACCAAACAAATAATCAACCACAGTAGACAGGCTGATTGCGATCACCAGAAAGAATATATATTGTCTGCTGATGCCCTGTACATTGGCTATATCAAAGTAGAAAAACGCCAATATGATCGTATAAAAGACAAATGCAGCCGCAACATACCTGAAAAAACGGCTGATTGCATAGAATATCCTGCTCACTTTTTCGGTATCCCGGTCTGCCAGCGGCTGATAAAGCGCTGCTCTTGCAACGCGGCCAATTCCGCTTTCCAAAAGAGAGATATACGACAAAAAGCGGGATATCGAGGTCGTTGCTCCATATAAAACCGAGCCGAAAGCCCCCAGCATCATTCTGGGTATCAGCATTCCGCACAGTGTCGAAATGACCTGATTGGCAAGTGTTGTAATGCTGTTGAGCTTGGCCCTGGAGCTTCTTGTAGTTTTCATAGCGCCGTGCTGGTCACATCCTGTCTCATTTCAATGCTGTCTCCAGGTATTCCAAAGAATTTTTGCGCATCTCCGGCAAAACCCGATCGGCAACATCATAGTTTGTTTCATTCAATTTGCAGTCGCCTCGAATGATTTGCGACTCCAATCCAAGCAGAGATACCAGGTTTTCCAGGCGTGAATTTGTGAGAGATGTCAATGCAAGGAAAAAGTTCTTTCGAAAGATAATGGAAAAAGCCAGCCCATGGAAGGAATTTGTGACAATATAAGCTGCATGGGAAACAAGGTAAAGCCAATGCGCCGGATCAATATCCCGCAAATAGTGCAGCCGCGTTTTCCTGTGTCTGACCGCATTAAATATGTTGCCGCCAATCACAACGATTTTCATCTTCTTTTCTTCAGAGAGCCTTTCGCAGAAATGCAGTATCTCCTTTGTATGACGCAGCGAATAATACAAAATATACGGTTCTTCAACAGCGCAGGGTTCTTCCAACTGTGCCCACTGCTCTGGAGCAATCAGAAATGTGGGGTCAAGAACCAGCTCCGGATTGCGTCCGCTGATTTCATACACCTTTTTCTGTCCTTGTACTTCACGAACGGACAGCGCATAAAATCGAGCCAATTCTTCGGAGATTGACGCGCGAAAAGCTTCCGGATAATCTGTGTTGCCGAAGCTGGGTGCATAGGCTATACGGCGAGTTTTGTCATCGCAAAAGTCCAGGAAGAAACTGGTATCATAGCCCGTAATATCCGGATTCCAAACCTGATCACTTCCACATACTACACTTTGATACCGTCCGGACAACGCCCTTAATTCTGTTTTGCTGCTAAAGTATCCGGAGGGGTAGTGGGTCATCCGTTTCTCAAATGATTGGAATCCTCTATATAGTTTCCAGTGCACAATGCGGCGAAAAGCTCGTCGCAACACCGCTTTTACCGTTCTGATTTCCCGAAAGGACGAAAAGTGTTTTGTCTTTCTCATATATTCGTTATAATAATTGATAATTTCAACATCATAACCCATTGATAAAATTGTCTCATATAGAGCGTACATTTGGAGGACTGCCCCATGGCTGATTGAGCATGGAAATGTCAATATTCCGACGCGCTTTCCGCTTTTATTCTTTGATGTGTTCATCTTCATACTTCTGCTGCTCATATGATTTTGCTCCCTCTAACATTGCCTTCAGTGCATCAGGCATACGATATTGCCCTGCAAAATTATTGCGATATTTTAGAATATAACGCAGGCAGCATACCCATTTCATCCTCGGATACAGCGCACAATAGAGAGCTCCTTTGTCATAAAAAAATTTCTTATTGTATCCATGAAACCAGGTGGATTGAGCATCCTGATCCATTTCTGCAAGCGCAAATGGGACAGCGTATAATCTCAGGCCTTTATCGAGACATTCTTTCAAAAAAATAGTATCTTCCCCAGATCCATAGATCGCTCCACCGCCAAACAGCTCGCTGAATGTGATTCCGGCATCCCTCAGCTTTTTGGGGCAAACAGCTAATCTTGCAGCTCCATACCTTGCATAATTATTCCATTTAATACGCTGCACTTTCTTATTTACAAAGCGTTTGGGCTGCTTCTCAAGCAGGTTGAAGATTAGAATATCCGCATCAGGGCACTGATGAAAAGCCTTCATTGCAATCTGCGGATAACCATCAACAAACCGCATATCGTCATCCGCCAGAATGCAGATATCTGCAGCTGCATGCTGCAGTACTAAATTCCGATTTCGTCCAACCCCCCGTTCGGTTGTGTTGAGATACACGATTTGATGTCCGTTCAAACAGAATTCATCTGTTGATGTATAATCCCCCTGATTTCCAACAATGGCATCTGTCTGAATATTCATCTTATCGACCAAAGAGTTATCCCTTTGGTCGACCGTAACAACTAAAGTTTCAATTTTCATTTATTATACCTGATGCGGGGCTTTACGGAATCCGTAAAGCCCCTTTTTCAGTGTTTCAAATAGAATCAGGATTCTTCCATTTTGCCGTCAGCAACGAAATGGTGCATGCCGGCCTTGATGCCGTAGTCATTGGTTCCGACCCACAGCGTCTTGTCCTTCTGCATCTTTCCGCTGCCGGCATTGAAGAAGTAATAGTCCTCTCCGATCTTGGTGAAGCCCAGTGCCAGAACGTTTTTTGCGTAGTAGTAGGTATATCCGTCGCCGCCGTTGACAAAACCGGTCTCCACCAGCTTGCTGTCTGCATCAAACGCATGCCAGCCGCCCTTTTCGGGGATCAGACCGTTCTTTTGGCTTACCCAGATCGTTGTGCCGGTCGCCAGCGTGCCGTTGGTCTGCGCGTAGTAATACGCTCCGTCCAGTTCATTGAGCCCGTTGGTCATCTTAACACCGTCGATTGTAAAATACCGCTTGCCGTTTTCTTCGACAATGGCTTTCTTTCCATGTTCCACATCCGGAACGAACAGTTTGCCATCTGCATCGAAATAGTACATACCGGGTGCAACGCCGTAGTCATTGGTTCCGACCCAGAGCGTCTTGTCCTTCTGCATCTTTCCGCTGCCGGCATTGAAGAAGTAATAGTCCTCTCCGATCTTGGTGAAGCCCAGTGCCAGAACGTTTTTTGCGTAGTAGTAGGTATATCCGTCGCCGCCGTTGACAAAACCGGTCTCCACCAGCTTGCTGTCTGCATCAAACGCATGCCAGCCGCCCTTTTCGGGGATCAGGCCGTTCTTTTGGCTCACCCAGATTGTTGTGCCGGTCGCCAGCGTGCCGTTGATCTGCGCGTAGTAATACGCTCCGTCCAGTTCATTGAGCCCGTTGGTCATCTTAACACCGTCGATTGTAAAATACCGCTTGCCGTTTTCTTCGACAATGGCTTTCTTTCCATGTTCCACATCCGGAACGAACAGTTTGCCATCCGCATCGAAATAGTACATGCCGGGTGCAATTCCGTAGTTGTTGGTCCCGACCCACATCGTGGCATCTTTGTACATCTTGCCGCTGCCGGCATTAAACAGATAGTAGTTCTCATCAATCTTTACAAAACCTTTTGCCCTGTTATAATCGGCAAAGTAGTAGGTTTCACCATCGATATCCACAAAACCATTGCCAACAATGTAGCCGTTTTCGTCGCACCAGTACTTTCCGGTCTCCAGAGAACAGCCTTTACATGCCGTAGTGGAATCGATATAACAACTCCTGTTCACATAGAGCTTACCGCGAGTCGCAGAATAAATGATACCATCATCAACCTTGATTGCGCCATAGAAGACTTTGCCGTTTTCATCGCAATAGTAACGTTCGCCGCGGTAATCAATAAAACCGCTGCAAAGGCCAGTCATCAGGCCGGTTTTCTCATCAAAGTGATACCATGTAATGTCCTTTACATTGGTCGTTACTGTATGGGCATTGCCGTAAGCTACATAGCCATCAACATCCAGCCAATATGTCCCTTCTTCCAGCGTTACAAACCGACGGAACCAGGATTTACCTGCGACAAAATATTTTGTACCCTTCTCGTTTGTGCGGAATGCACCTCTTACCATCTGGCCATCGTTATTAAACGTGTAGGTTAATCCATCCACATCACGGACACCCGTATACATGGTATAGTCTGACTTATCAAAATAATAGAAATAAGACTCGCCATCTTGGGCAGCGATAGACTGCCAGCCGGACACGAGGACACCCATTCTCGCATAGTAGCTCTTGCCGTCCTGCTCGAATATGCCGGTCAGCTTATTTTTACACGTACCGGATGTCCCCAAATCGTACCAGAACTCCCCGTCTTCACCTTCCATATTGCTGGGCAGCTTGTGGACACCGGTCAGTGCCGTGCCGTCCTCATAGTACGACCAGTTTCCGTTCTCCAGCACCCATCCGTTTTTTCTGAATTGATTCAGTTTAAAGGAATCGTGGAAATCCAGAACATCATTCATGAAGTGTGCGCCATAGTCAGTAGGATTGTCTGCGCTGTTGTCATACGGATACAATCCGTACTTTTCCTGGTACTCCTTCTGTTGTGCAAGCGTCTTCAATGTGTGGAAGTGAGCGTAGATATCGTAGCTGAGACTGCCGCTGACTGACACATCCAGGGAATGATTCTCATCCCACGCCGCCTCATCTTCAGGGATCAGTTTCAGGCCGCTGAGTACACACAGCGGGTTGGCATTTGTGGGATTGATTGGCTCTGACTGCTCGATGAAATTACACTTCACCGTAAGAGTGTTCCCTCTAATCTCCTTGGACGTCAAAGAAAGATACTCATTTGCAAGTCTCAAGTCCTCTATATCTGCGCGGAATCCTTCCGGGATATTCATGGTCACAGTGACCGTTGTCAGCGGGCTTATGCGCTCTGCCAGCTGCAGCATAAAGTCCCAGGCAGTCCGTCCCTCCTGATCGCCGCCGGGCAGCATATACAGCAATCCGGTCAGCTTTTCGGGGATAGGCACCTTGGACATATCCACCGCGAAGGTATACGACGTGTCCATGGTTTTGGCAGGATCAAGATTATAGTAAGTCTGTATCTCCTCTTTGTACTCGGAGTTCGATACCGCTCTCTTCCAGGCCAGCAGATTATCACCGCCGGTTGCCTGATCAAAAGCAAAAGTAGCTTCGTCCGCTTTATAGAGATATGCCGTGAGCCGTGTGGCAGTTTCCAATGCTTTATTGATTGCCGCAGCCTGTGCCTGCAGTGCCGCTTCCTGATCGCTAAAGCCCTTTTCCTTTGCTTCCTGATTTGCTTTCACATACTCCTGATTGATCGTTGCCTGAAATTCTGCCAGCTTGCTCTTAAGAACAGCGCCAATTGTAAGCGTACGCAGCCCGCAGCTTTCGTCAGCCGCCTTAAAGTTGAAACCGGTGATCGTACCCGCCTCCGGATATTCAAACACCAACTCGGTTTTTGTAGTATTGACCGTTCCGCCCTCGACTGCTCCAAGGGGCTGAAGCGAGATCTTCAGAAAACCAAACTGCACATCATTCGGGCTGATCTTTACGGGATGCCCGTTATAGGTGGCCTCCAGCGGCAGTTCAACCGATTCACTGTACACCGTATTGATACTGTCTTTAGTAAATTTCAAGTCCGTCGGTTCTACCACATGCAGAGTCTTAGCCCCGAGCACAGCCCCATCTGCTGCGACAAGCTGTACCTGCACGTCACCCATCGCTTTTGCGGTAAACACGCCATCGGCCGACAACGTGCCAATGTTTTCGTCCGCCGCCTTCAGCTTGGCGCCCTCAGGCAGAGCGATTGCTCCGCCGGTAGCAGTAACGCCGGTGGTTTGAATCGAGACCTCTGTTCCAACTGTCAGATAATCGTATTCCGCGGAGACGACTGCATGGTCGAATACATTGGAGGGTCTGGCTGTGGACACCACCAGCAGGGACGAACTGACAGACCTCTCATAACCGTCAGACGGTCTGTTGACAACGGAAACCGATTCTGCTCCCTCACTTTTTGCTGCAAAGGTGGAGGACCCGCCTCCGTCTAAATTAACTGCCGAAACGCACCCCGCATCCAGCATAATCTGCGCGATTTCAATTGCGCTTCCGCCGGCAGAGAAGGGCTCCTGTCGGCCGTCCAGGACCATCAGCACTACCCTGCCATCGTATGTGATACCCACGCAGGTTCGGGATGCACGGTCTTTATAGTAATTGCTAGTGGCATTGACAGCGATTTTTCCGTCTTTCACGAGCCAAATCGAAGCGCCGACCGCCTCCTGAATATTATCCTTGTTTGCATTCCATTCGGCGCTGCCGCCAATGATTGGTGTGCCATCTTTCAGAATACCAAAGAAATTGCTGTTTTTAGAATCGTGGTATTTTACACCCTCCATTACCAGGGGACCGGATGGCGTGCCGGTGCTCATGTTATAGAAGTCAGCATTGACACCGACGATTGCATTGTAATTGGGGATATAGTGTTGTTCATCGCTCGGATCAGAATGCTTTTTCTGTGCGGCTGCCATCTGATCCGACACTCTGGACATTTTCCAAACAGTACCGTCGTTATTGTTATAGTTTGCATAGACGCTGACATCACTGCGGGTAATATCCGCAGTCGCAAGATAATAAGCTATTTGCTTATCATCCTGCGTAATTGCCATCTTTTTTTCCTGCGTAATACCGGGCGCCAGTGTCGAAGTTTCGGTGGAAAACGTCGTATAATATGGATTGTCAATCCGCCCCTTTGCCGTTTCATACAGATAGTCGGCAAACGCATAGCAGCACGCCTTACGCAGATCTGCATTTACACCGTTGGGAAGATAGCTGCCTTCCAATGTCCTGATTCCTTCGTTTGCGCAATAGATCGTATAAACAGCATTTTCGATTTCCGCTTTGGCAGCAGCGCCGTCAAGGCGATTCTCAATGAAGAACATTGCTCGAACACTATCATTCAGGTTCTGCGTGAAATAGCTCTTCATGATTGAACTGATGGTCTTGCCGCTGGACAGCGTGCTCAGAATGTAAAACGCATCCAGATCCCCATAGAGATCCAACCTTCCAAAGGAATGGGCGCCTGGATCGTCGTAGAGAAAAAATTTCTCATTGTTCGTGCGGATCTCCTCTGCCATATCCTCCACTGTGCCGGTCACGCCGGCGTTGTGGGTCAATTGCACCAAGTCACAGATATCGCCGGCCCAGCTGCCAAGATCCGCTGTGCTCCGGTTGCCGGTATGGTAAGCCATATCCATGCACCCAAACATATGGGAAAATTCCACCTTGTCCCCGTTGGGCAAACAGAACGTATCCAGATTTCGCAGATTACTTGCAGTCGTGCCGTTTGCCGCATCCTGATCGGCAACATAGCTTGTAAACGCTGTTTTTTCCTCGCCGCAGAATGCTGTCCATGTACCAGTAGTATATTTCTCCACTCCAGTCCGGATGAAATTGATAACAAGTGCAGCCGGATCTTCCCCGGAATGTTCTCTGGCATATGAATCCGCATAACCCTCCAACTGCGTCAGCGCAGAGAGAAAGACACCATAATCAGCAACTGCCGCTGCGGACTCTGCTTTTTCTGCGGGTTCTGTAACCGCTTCTGCAGGCTCTGCAGCCGCTTCTGCGGGTTCTGTAACCGCTTCTGCAGGCTCTGCAGCCGCTTCTGCGGGTTCTGTAACCGCTTCCGCGGGCGCTGTAACCGCCTCCGCGGGCGCTGTAACCGCTTCTGCGGGCGCTGCAGCCGCTTCCACGGGCTCTGCAACCACTTCTGCGGGCTCTGTCGCTGCTTCCACGGGCTCTGCAACCACTTCTGCGGGCTCTGTCGCTGCCTCCACGGGCTCTGTAACTGCTTCCAAGGGCTCTGTTCTTTCGGCAGAGTACGCAGCCACTGCCTCAGGCTCCGGACCTTCGGCATAAGCAGTGACAGGCTTCATACCGAACAACATTGCGGCAGCCAAAAACATCGACAGCAGCTTTGTTCCTCTTGCTCTCTTCATTGGACCAATCCTCCCCCCTCAAATTATCATCATCCTGTTAATCGACCCGCTTGGGTCTCAGCACGGTTAAAATAATCTTCAATTCCCCCCCGTGCGAATCCTGCCTGTCCGCACGCACAGCACCCGCAAATACAGGGCTGTGCGTGCGTAAAACAAGTCACGTTCCGGTAATCATTCCATTGTATGATTTGGATTATTCGGGACGTTTTTCGGCGCCCGTTCTCACGAATTGGAACGTTCCATCTTGCCGTCGTTATTGAAATAGTACATGCCGCTGTCGATGCCGTAGTTGTTTGCTCCGACCCATAGCGTCTTGTCCTTATACAGCTTGCCACTGCCGGCATTGAAGAAGTAGTAGTCATTGCCAATCTTCGTGAAGCCAAGCGCAAGAACGGTATCGTTGTAGTAGTAAGTACAACCGTCGCCGCCGGTGACAAAACCGGTCTTAATCAGCTTGCCGTCTCCGTCAAACGCATACCAGTTGCCCTTTTCAGAAATCAAACCATTCTTTTGGCTGACCCAGACAGTCTTGTTCACAGCGAGTTCTGTATTGCTCTGGGCATAGTAGTATTCGCTGTCGAGCTCATACAGGCCGCTTCTCATGCGTGCGCCGTCAACAGTAAAGTACAGCTTTCCATTGTCCGACACAATCTTTGTCTGGCCATTTTCCAAGTCGGGAATGACCATCTTGCCGTCAGCATCGAAGTAGTACATACCGGCTTCAATCCCATAGTCGTTGCTGCCAACCCACAGCGTCTTGTCCTTCTGCATCTTTCCGCTGCCGGCATTGAAGAAGTAATAGTCCTCTCCGATCTTGGTGAAGCCCAGTGCCAGAACGTTTTTTGCGTAGTAGTAGGTATATCCGTCGCCGCCCGTGACAAAACCGGTTTTGATCAGCTTGCCGTCCGCGCCAAATGCATACCAGCCATTCCGGACTCCGTAGTCATTTTTCGCGATCCACAACGTCACATTCTTATACATTCTGCCGCTGCCGGTGTTGAAGAAATAGTAGTCGTCATCGATCTTGGTAAAACCTTTTGCCTTTTCACCGTTCACGTAGTAGTACACACTCTCGTTCTCGGTGATGAAACCGTTTATGATCATCTTACCGTCGGAATCAAAACTGTACATGCCCGGTTTGATCGGAAGACCGTTGTTCTTTGTGATCCAGTAGGTTCGATTGCGGACGATTTCACCGGAAGATGTTCTTGCATAATAATAACAGTCATTCACCCGGATCAGGCCCTCGCCGACCTTAACGCCGTCAATGTAATAGAAGACAGACTCATCACCCTCACGGATTCCGTTTTTGGAGGTATCCGGATCATGAACAATAACGCCATCCTCGTCAAACGTGTAATTGTAGGCCGGGAGCGGCAGTCCGTTATTCTTCTCGACTTTATAGTGGCCGTTCTTCACAGCCTTTCCATCCTCGCCAAAGTAGTAGTAATGGATATGCCCGTCATCCGAAACGATTCGCACCAATCCGGGGAACGGCACGTTCTCGCCGTTTTCAATCCAGTAGGTATCGTCACCCTCTACGCACAGACCATTTTTGCCTGTCTTCTGGAATACCGCCGTGTAGGTGACATCCTCACTGACAGCAGAGAGCTCCGGCTCCCATCCGGTGAATGCATATGTATAGCGCGTTGTCTCTTCCATGGCAGGTGTTTCACCGTTATACCTCGGCATCGCACCCTTCTCATAGACCTCGGTCTTTTTAACACCGTTCACGTCCCATGTAATGACAGCGCCGCTCTTGGGAATCACCTGTCCTCTTTCAAGCAGTTCTCCGCATACACTGCAGTACTTGTCGCCGGTATAGCCCTCCTCCGTGAGCGTGGCGTCCTTTGCGTTTTCGATTTTCTCGGTGTGGCCCACAGCGGGAATAACTTCCTGTGCAGCCAACACTTCGCCGCAGACGGAGCAGTGCTTGCCCTCCGTCTTGCCCGGCTGCGTGCAGGTCGGCGCTTCCGCCGCGTCCGTCACTTCGGTGTGACCTGTGGCCGGAATCTCCTCCTGTGCCGTCAGCACCTCGCCGCAAACAGAGCAGTGCTTGCCCTCCGTCTTGCCCGGCTGCGTGCAGGTCGGCGCTTCCGCCGCGTCCGTCACTTCGGTGTGACCTGTGGCCGGAATCTCCTCCTGTGCCGTCAGCACCTCGCCGCAAACAGAGCAGTGCTTGCCCTCCG
>AUXO015320119.1_pt1 | contig 17634 bp, 15 predicted proteins | sample 768731 | NCBI WGS metagenome assembly AUXO01 (sample SAMN02715735, study PRJNA202380) | gut metagenome | biome: sheep rumen | host: Ovis aries | place: New Zealand: Palmerston North
TGTAGTTGGTAATCGTGTTTGTATTGTTCTACATTTTTCATCGCAAGGTCTAAAAGTTTTTTCTTATCTCCCGATATTGCAATGTTAACGCGTATATCTTCTTCGATTGAGTCAGGTATAAATGGAACTATGATTTCTTTGGTATCACTGCCTAACATCTCTCTAAGTCTGTAGATTGCCATCGACAATATTTCTTCTTTTTTCTCTTGTAACTGTCTATGTAGTATTATTGTCTGTCCTTGTACTATTGAACCATTGTGAATATGTAGGATTGAGCAGAATATGGTATCGTTGTCTTCGTCGTACCCGAATACATCTATGTCCCCCGTGTTTGTATTTGTGATGATGGTTTTGCTGCAAAATTTATTTAGAAGTTCTATTTTATTCTTTATTTCACCCGCTTTTTCATATTCCAATTTATCTGCAAATTCTTTTTTTTGTCGCTCTAATTGAGTTGTTAGAAGGCGTGCATCTCCGCGAATGATCTTTTTCGCCATTTCTATATATTCGTCATATTTTTCCGTTGCAACTTTTTGTTCGCATATTCCGCAACAGGTACCCAAATGGTATTTTAAACATACTTTGTATTTATTCCCGTCAATTCCGTTTTGTGTTATGGGTTGTGAACATGTACGAATCGGGCAAAGTTTATGAATAAGTTCGATGACTAAGTCCACGGTATTTCCGTAGCTGTATGGACCATAATAATTGCCTATACCTTTTATTATTTTTCGTGTTTTGAATATTCTTGGATATTGTTCTTTTGTTATGCAGATACTTGGGTATGATTTTCCGTCTTTTAGTAAAATATTGTAATGGGGTTGATATTGTTTTATTAGATTGTTTTCTAATAAAAAGGCATCTTGTTCTGACCTGACAACTACGTATTTAATGTCGTTTATGTGTTTAACTAATTGGCGTGTTTTTAGCCATTCATGCTCTTTTTGAAAGTAGCTATTTACTCTACGTTTCAGGTTTTTTGCCTTCCCCACGTAGATAATGGCACCTTCTTGATTAAAAAATTGGTATACCCCCGGTTCGGAAGGTATTTGTTGTAGTATTTTTTTTATGTTTTCTGGTATAGTCAAGGTAAGTCAGTTCTTATTAAAAATGGATAAGGCTTGTTACTTCTATATTTTTATCAATAACTTCGCGACCATGAAGTTCGTCAAGTTCTATTAGAAAATTAGCGTATATTTTTTTTACTCCTATTTTCTTCACCAATTCTATAGCTGCTGCTGCTGTACCTCCTGTTGCTAATAGGTCATCGTGAATAAGCACCACATCATTTTTATTAAGTGCATCTTTGTGTATTTGCATAGTATCTGTGCCATATTCTTTATCGTATTCTATTGAAATCACTTCTGCCGGAAGTTTCCCGGGTTTTCTTTCCGGAACAAACCCTGCGCCCAGTTCCATTGCTACAGCTGGAGCAATAATAAATCCACGGCTTTCCAAACCAATGACTTGTGTAATACCTTTATCTTTGTATATGCTTACAATTTGGTCCTTTATCCATTGTAAGCATTGAGGATTTTTCAGTGCCGTTGTTATGTCCTTAAACTGAATTCCTTTTTTGGGGAAGTCGGGCACATTGCGAATTAGAGACTTGAATTCTTCCGTTGTCATATTTTTTCTATTTTAAGTTGAATGTTTCACGTGGAACATATTATGAGATGTTTGAAATATGAAATTAACGTCCCATTAAAACGAGCAAAACGCTGATGTCATTCGGGCTGATACCGGGAATTCGGCTTGCTTCTGCAATTGATTCTGGGCAGATCGTGGAGAGTTTTTGGCGAGCTTCAGTAGAAAGTGATTGTATGGAATTATAGTCAAAATTTTGGGGAAGTCGTATGGCTTCAAGCCTGTGTAGTTTATCAGCCATCTGCTGTTCTCGTTTGATATAGCCTTCGTATTTCATCTCGATTTCGACAGCTTCGTCTAACTCTGTGCGACTTATTTCCATGGCATGTGTAGGTAAACTATCAGATGAGGATGGGTAAAAATCTAATCTTGCTTTCAGTTCCGGTAAATTGTTGGCTAATTCGTGTAAATGAACCTCCGGTCTTGCTAATAGTTCACTGAGATGGCATGGTCTAATTATAGGAGAGGATTCTATAAATTCCAAGTAGGAGTTGATCCGTGAAGGTGTAATAGTTGCGTCATGAAGATAAGATTTGATAGCATTCATTTGTTGCTTCTTTTCATTCCAAACTTGAAACCGCTGTGCAGTCGCCAATCCTAAATGATAACTTTTTTCTGTTAGTCGTGTATCGGCATTATCTTGTCGCAGTAGTATGCGATATTCTGCCCGAGATGTAAACATACGATAGGGTTCATCAACTCCTTTTGTAACCAAATCATCAATCAAAACACCTATATAACTTTCATCTCTTGCTAATGTGAATGATTGTAATGAGTGGATGGACCGGTGGGCATTTATACCGGCGATTAGTCCTTGCCCGGCAGCTTCTTCATATCCAGTTGTGCCATTGATTTGTCCTGCGAAAAAAAGATTATGCACAAGTTTTGTCTCAAGTGTATGATATAGTTGAGTCGGATCAAAAAAGTCGTATTCAATAGCGTACCCGGGACGATACATAACAACATCCTCTAATCCGCATATCGTACGTAGTGCTTGCCATTGTATATCCCATGGTAAACTCGATGAAAAGCCATTCACGTAGTATTCCTGACTATTTACTCCTTCCGGTTCTATAAATATTTGGTGTGCATTTTTATCTGAAAATGTTACTATTTTTGTTTCAATGCTTGGGCAATATCGCGGTCCGATACTTTGTATTTGCCCGTTATACATTGGTGATTCATTCAGATGTTGGCGAAGTATAGCGTGTGTGTGTTCGTTGGTATATGTAATCCAGCAACTTTCTTGTTGAAGTTCGCGTTGTACATAAGGTAAGTATGAAAAATGGTGGTGTGTATTATCTCCCTTTTGTTCTGTCAGTTTGGAAAAATCTATACTACGTTTATCAATTCGAGCCGGAGTCCCTGTTTTCATTCTGTCTGATTGAAACCCGATGGTTCGCAATTGTTCGGTCAGTCCATGTGAAGCTGGTTCGCTGATACGCCCGCCTGCAATTTGGCATCTTCCGAAATGCATATTTCCATTTAGAAATGTTCCAGCTGTAAGGATGACTGCTCGTGCAGAAAACGTTATTCCTAACTGTGTTCGTACTCCTGTGATACGTAACTTGTTCTCTATTTTTGAAGTTGTTATTTGAACAACTATATCTTGCCATATAGAAAGATTAGGAGTAGATGTAAGTACGGAGATCCATTCTTCTATGTACTTTTTTCGGTCGCTTTGGCTTCGTGGGCTCCACATAGCAGGTCCTTTGCTTTGGTTAAGCATACGAAACTGAATAGCAGTGCGATCTGTTATGATGCCCATCTGTCCTCCTAATGCGTCGATTTCTCTAACGATTTGACCTTTGGCGATTCCTCCGATGGCCGGATTGCAACTCATCTGTGCGATTTTGTTCATATCCATCGTGATGAGAAGTGTGCGGCTACCCAGTTTGGCAGCAGCTGTCGCAGCTTCACATCCTGCGTGACCGGCTCCGACAACAATAATATCATAGTCTAAAGGAAGAGAATTATTGGTAGTCATAGTAGTTTGTGTTCATATCGTATTATAGACCGCGTCTTTTCGTTTTGGTTGTCCATCTATATGTTCCGGAGTAAGATGCTTTAGTAATTGTTCGTAGAGGTGGATAGAATGCGTTCTCAAGATGTTCTAAACGTGTAATAGATAAGGTATTACTATCTATTAAAATACTAATTATATCAAATCGGATATTTTTAGTTATATGATTTTGTTTTACATAGTTCTGGGCGGCACGACATATATTACGCTCTTTTTCTTTATCTACATATTCTTCCGGTAGTTTATTTCCGAACAATGTAGTTCGTGTTTTTACTTCAACAAAGATAATATTATTGTCGTCAGCAGCAATTATGTCAGTTTCAAGATGCCCCGATCGCCAATTGCGTTCCCGAATAGAATAGCCCTTTTGAGTGAGAAGATTGGCAGCCACATCTTCTCCCCATTTTCCGATATCATTTTTCCATGCCACAGTATTGTCTTATATAACGAGTAATAATCTTGATATATAGGTGCTTCTATTTTAATTTATAGATTCCACTCTACTCCATCTTTCTTATCTTTGATGGTAAAACCAAGTGCGGTTAATTGATTTCGTATAAAATCGCTGGTTGCCCAATCCTTGTTTTGTTTGGCTTTCAGGCGTATATCCAAAAGCATATCTACAGCCCCTTTATATGCATTGATTTTGACGTTATTTTCAGGTGCAGAATCTTCCATTCTTAGTCCTAATATATCTAAAACAAACGTTTTCCATACGGATTGCAAATTGCATAAATCTTCTGATGAAATTTGAGCTTTACCATCATAGATTGTATTTATAATCCTTGCAGAGTCAAAGAGGTTGGAAATGACTATCGGACTATTGAGATCATCGTCCATAGCTTCTTGGCACTTTTCTTTTAAGTTGCCTAATTCTATCGTTGTCTTGTCGGCCGGTTTTATATTCATAAGATGAGCAAACGCTTCCTGAAGACGAGCTAATCCTTTCTCTGCTGCTTCAAGTGCTCCACTGGAGAAATCCACGGTGCTCCTATAATGTGCCATAAGGATAAAGAAACGGATGGTCATCGGGGAGAAAGGCCTGGATAAAAGCTCGTGTTTACCTGAGAAAAATTGTTCCAATGTGATAAAATTATTGTAGCTTTTTCCCATCTTTTTTCCTGCGATGGTAATCATGTTGTTATGCATCCAATAGTGCACTGTATCATGTCCCAGTGCAGCACAACTTTGTGCAATTTCTGCTTCATGGTGGGGGAACATCAAGTCCATGCCGCCACCATGTATATCAAACTGTTCTCCGAGATATTTGCATCCCATAGTGGAGCATTCCATGTGCCAACCCGGGAATCCTTCTGACCAAGGGCTATGCCAATGCATTATATGTTCCGGTGCTGCTTTTTTCCATAGAGCGAAATCGTAGCTATGTTTCTTTTCGTTTTGCCCATCTAATTCACGGGTGTCGGTAACGATGTCTTGCAGGTTTCTTCCGCTCAATTTGCCGTAATGGAAATCTTGGGCATATTTCTCGACATCCATATAGACGCTTCCGTTGCTTATATACGCATATCCGTTATCTATAATTTTTTGGATGAAATCAATTTGTTCCATGATATGTCCGCTCGCATGTGGCTCAATAGAAGGTGGGAGTACATTCAGTGCATCCATATCCCTATGATAGCGATTAGTGTAGAATTGCACTACTTCCATAGGCTCGAGTTGTTCCAAACGGGCTTTTTTGGCTATCTTATCTTCTCCTTCATCTGCATCATGTTCAAGGTGCCCTACATCAGTAATGTTGCGTACGTAGCGAACTTTATAACCTAAATATTGAAGGTATCGGAATAATATATCAAATGTAATAGCAGGGCGAGCATGTCCGAGGTGGGCATCTCCATAAACAGTCGGACCGCATACATACATGCCAACGTGCCCTTCATGCAATGGGCGGAAATACTCTTTTTGACGTGTTAATGTGTTGTAGATTTGTAGCATAGCTTATATTTTTTTTGTTTATTCAGTCGTTTAGGGCGTACCCTATATGGCAATTTTATCCTAATAGATAGGGCACAAAAGTATGTTAATGAACGAGATTATTAAAAATAAATTGTTGAATTTGTGTTTTATGTAGGTATTTACTCCTTAAGTAGGATTATCAATTTTAATCCTTAATTCTTCAGCTTTTTGTAATAGATATTTTTTCGCTGCTTCATGTTCGTTCGGAATAATGCCATCAAGTATTGCTTCTTTGATGGCGTTTTTAAGTTGTCCCACTTCGTTACATGGAGGCAAGTGAAGCAGTTCCATAATTTCGTCTCCTCTAACCGGTGGTTGGAAGTTACGAATTCTGTCTTTTTCTTCTAACTCAACCATTTTTTGTCGAACCAATTGGTAGTTTTGTCGGTATCGCTCTACTTTTTCTTGGTTGCGTGATGTGATATCTGCATTGCACAGAATCATCAGGTCGTCAATATCGTTTCCGGCTTCGAATAGCAATCTTCTTACAGCGGAATCGGTTACCTCCTCTTCGATGAGATGTATAGGACGCATGTGTAAATCAACTAATTTGATCACATAGTCCATTTTCTCATTTTGTGGTAGTTTCATCGAACGAAAAATGCGAGGAATCATTTTTGCACCGATATAATTGTGGTTGTAAAATGTCCAACCCGCTTTCGGATCCCAAGCTTTTGACTTGGGTTTTCCTATATCATGAAGTAGTGCCGCCCAACGAAGCCATAAATTGTCAGATTCAGATGCTACATTGTCTAAGACTTGCAATGTATGTAGAAAAATGTCTTTATGCCCTCTACCCTCTTTTGTTTCGATGCCTTTGAGTGCGTGCAACTCCGGAAAAATAATGGGCAGCAGTTCTGTTTTGTCAAGCAGTTTCCAGCCTACTGATGGTCGCCTTGAAAGCATTATTTTGTTAAGTTCATCAGCAATTCGTTCTTTGGTAATGATGCGTATTCGTTCCTTATTTCTGCAAATTGCGTCAAATGTTTCTTCGTGAAGATAGAAACCTAATTGGGATGCAAATCGTATGGCCCTCATCATTCTTAACGGGTCGTCCGAAAAAGTTATATCAGGATCAAGAGGGGTGCAAATAATACATTCTTCCATATCCTGTATCCCTCCAAACGGATCAAGAAGTTCTCCATATCGGTCTTTGTTAAGGCAGATGGCAAGTGCGTTTATTGTAAAGTCACGACGGTTTTGATCTTCTTGTAAAGTACCATCTTCCACGATAGGGTTTCGGCTATCGTGTTGATAACTTTCGCGTCGCGCACCAACAAATTCTAATTCTATTTCACCTTTTTTGACTTGTGCTGTTCCGTATGTGCGGAACACGCTTAGATGGGTGCTTTTGCCGAGTCGCTTGGCAACTGCCTGAGCCAATAGTATTCCACTACCAACAACAACAATGTCTATATCTTTGCTCACGCGATGCAAAAAAAGGTCACGAACCCATCCACCGATTACATAGCATTCGAGTTGTAACTTGTCAGCCTCATCTCCTACAAGGTGAAGTATTGGGGAATCTAATGCTGTGTCTTTAATAATCATTGCACCGAGTTGATTATATCAACGCCGCAAAAGTATAATAAAGTTTGCGACTATGTGGGATTAGAATGTATTTTTTATTTTTTTATTTGTCGTATTGTTGAAAAGATATACTTTTGTGCGCTTTTTGGTTTTCATACCAAAGAAGGCGATAATATTAACCCGAGCATGCCTTTCGAGAAAAGGTAGCTTAAAAAGTCCAAATTTTATATGGCAACAAAAATTCGTTTGGCTCGTCATGGTCACAAGGACTATGCTTACTACCACATCGTAGTAGCTGACAGCCGTTCGCCACGTGATGGCAAGTTTATTGAACGCATTGGTTCGTACAATCCGAATCTCAATCCGGCGATGATTGATCTTAATTTTGATCGCGCTATGTATTGGGTTGGAGTTGGTGCTCAGCCTACTGACACAGTTCGTCACATTTTGAGTGAAGAGGGCGTTCTGTTGATGAAACACCTCAACGGTGGTGTAGCTAAGGGGGCATTCAATGAAGAGGAAGCTCAGCGTCGTTTTAATGCTTGGAAAGCACAAAAGGATGCTAAAAATGGAAAAATTAGTCAAGCAGAGGCTAATAAGAAAATGGAAGTAGCAAAGAAGCTTCATGCTCAGGAGGTTGAGGCGAATAAAGTTAAGGCAGAAGCAATCGCTGCAAAGCGTAAAGCCGAAGCTGAGGCATTAGCCGCAGCAGCTCAGGAAGCAGCACAAGAGGCTGCTACAGCCGAGGCAGAAGCGCAAGCCGGTGAGGTCTCTGCAGCTGAGTAAGTAGTACTACTAATCATGTAACAAAAAGTCTGAAACGCAAGTTTTGGGCTTTTTTGTGTATATAAAGTAGTTTTTCTTTGTACTTTTGCGGGCTTTTATATTGTTGATGTGCGAAATATTTACAAGAACATAGCTTCCTTGAGCCTATTACAGGTGGCAAATTATTTGATACCTATTTTGGTGATTCCTATAATTACACGTGTGTTAGGTGTTGAATTGTTTGGTAAAGTCAGTTATGCTCAAAACATAGTTACTTATTTAACTCTTTTAGTTAATTATGGGTTTGAGTTTTCTGCGACACGACAAATTGCACTATGTTGTAACGATGAACAGAAAAGAAAACAGATTTTTTGGTCTGTGATGCTTGTAAAGAGTGTTTTATTAGTGATATCTTTTGTTCTACTCGCTTTGTTGACCACTTTTGTGCCCCGTTTACATGAAGATTCGGTATTATATTGGTGTACAGCTCTAATCAATGTGGGAATCGTGTTATTTCCCACATGGTTTTTGCAGGGTGTTCAGCAGATGGATAAGATGGCTGCGATTAATTTCTTCATTAAATTGCTTGGAGCAGTTTTGGTAGTATCCTTAGTACGCTATGCTTATCAATATAGATTATATCCGTTATTACTTTCGTTGGCAGGGATGATAGGTGGAGTTGTCGCGCTTGCGTATGTGATTCGGAAGTTTAGTTTATATCCAATTAAGATTGGTGCCAAATCGTTAAAAGAGGTGCTAAAGGAGGGAGCACCTATTTTTTTGAATCAGATATTTATCAGTATGTACACCACGGCTAATTTGACGATATTGGGTTTTTATTTATCTGATACGGAGGTTGGTTATTTTGCTGGTGCTCAAAAGATAATGATGGTTGCCAATATGTGTGTAATCCTTCCGGTTTCTACCGCTATTTTTCCTGAAATGAGTAAACGGTGGGAGGAAGACAATTATGTTGGAGAACGCTATTTTAGAAAGGTATTATGTTATGCCGGGATGGTCGGATTATTGTTATCCACTTTACTATATATATTATCACCATGGTTAGTTAGTCTTTTTTTGGGTGAAGATTTTGTAAATTCCGTATTACTATTGAAATGGATGTCATTTGTTCCGGCTCTTATTATGATTGCTACTATATTGACCGTTCAAGGGTTGTATGGACATGGTTTGCAGCGATATGCTCCTTGGGTGGGTTTGGGGGTCGGTGTAATATGTGTGAGTATGAATATGACTCTTATTCCTCGTTATGGGGAATATAGTTGTGTGGTAAGTATGATGGTGGCAGAAATGTTAGAAATAATAATAGTAGGTTGCATATTAGCTGTCAATAAACGGAAAAGCATTTGATGTTCTACTTGATCGTATTTTTCATATTAGTTATTCTGTCGTGGTTCAACTTAGTTTTTCTCGATAAATTATGCCGGCAGTTACTGTCGGGTATATCTGCGGTTATATTAGTAGGTGTAGCTGGTCTTCGGTATGAAACAGGTGGCGACTGGGATGTATATACAAGGATATTCAATCATTTGCCGTCTTTGGTGCAGATTATAGATACACCTCGTTTGTTGTGGGCTTATGATGTTGAAGAAGGGTTCGTGTTGCTTAATGCATTGATCAAGCAATTGGGTGGTAATGTTCAATGGGTGTTTTTTGTTATTACGAGTATAAATATCTCTTTGATTTCCGTGTCTTTATATCGATATACAAAATATCCGGTGGTGGGTTTGCTTTGCTATTATTGCATTTTGTATTTTTCGTTAGAGATGATTTATATCCGTCAGGCAGTGGCAGTTGCATTATGTTTTTTTGCCATACGATATATTGAATCGCGGAAGATTATCCCCTATATGCTGATCGTTTTATTGGCTTGCACTTTTCATCGTGTTGCCGTATTGATGGTACCTTTGTATTTTGTTTTGCGAATCAAATTACCCATTTGGACGTATATGGGTATTGTGTTGTTTGGTGCTATCGTGATGTTAGTCGGTTTTCCGTGGATAACGAAGATTTTTTTAGGAGTAGCATCTCTGTTGGGAGAAACGTATGCTTCAAAAGCGGAATTATATACCACATCCGCTTTTTTTGCCACAGGGCGTAAACTATCAGTAGGCTTTGTCCTCAACTTATTGATATTTGCTTCTGTATTATATTTCAAGCAATCTTTGGATAATCATTCAACCGGAACTATTCATTTGAATATGTTTTTGTTGAGTTTGGTGTTGTATTATTATTGCTTTGAATTAGTGGAAGTTAGCAATCGCGTTCGTTTTTTCTTTTTAATTAGTATAGTAGCTTTATTACCGATAATACTGGAATATATAATCCATTGGAGCAATCAGTTAGGTGTTTATTTTGTGGTTGTCTTGTATTGTTTCAGTTTCAGTATGCATATATTTACGGAACAACCTCGTGCTGTGGCTTATAATCCTTATCAAAATTATATAGAATATAAGATTCATCCACGTCCGAGTACGGGGAAACAACGATTAGAAAAATCACATCAAATGTTTCGGAAGGATCGGCAATGAAAATTTTGATGCTTAGCCATAGTGACTCAATGCATGGCGCAGAGAGGGTTTTTGTAACTACAGCAAAAATACTTTTTGAGGCCGGACACCAGATTTATGTGGTGGTTCCGAAGGCATCTAGTAGCGGAGAAATGGAGAAAGCCTTGCCGGATGGTATTCGATTTATTCGGATGGACTACAAAACGGTTGGAAATAGTTTGTTGCGCACGTTAGTGGTTAGGTTGTATAATGTACCTGCTGAGCAACAGTTGTGTAAGTTTTGTAGGAAAGAAGAAATAGATTTGATATATGCAAGTACATGGCTTACATCAATAGGTTCAAGTGTAGCGCGTCGCATCGGGTTGCCACTTGTTTGGCATATACACGAGGAGCCGACAAGAGATTTTTTCTGGACGGATGCTCATTATTTATGGATGCGTCGAATAATGAAGAAAGCGCGGATTATTTTTATATCGCATCGTCAGAGACGATTATGGGAAGATGCTCTTGGTTTGACTTTACATGCCACTATTATTTATAATCCCATCCAATCTATAACGGTAATTTCGTGTAATCATAAAGGGGTAACGATGGGTTATTTAGGCAGTTTTTCTGAGCGCAAAAATATCGGAATGTTAGTTCATGCATTTCAAACGATTCATTTGAAATATCCGGAAACAAAATTATTGTTACAAGGTGCAGTCAATGAGCAAGAAAAAAATAGGTATAAAGGAGATGGAATAGAAATTTTGCCGCATTCCGGAGATATAAGTTGCTTTTATCAAAAGATTGATATTTTCGTCCTGCCATCTTTTCGTGAAACGATGCCATTGGTTGTGCCGGAGGCTATGCAAGCGGGAGTGCCGGTTATACAGACTAGTCAGAGTGGCATGAATGAATTGTTTGAGCATGGAGAGGATACCTTATTCTTTGATCCATATAATGAAAGTAATTTGATAGAATGTATGGAACGTTTGATGGATGTAGATGCACGCCAATCAATAGGAACTAAGGGACAGAATAAGGTTAAGCGAATGATACGTTTATATGATTATAGAAAAGAGATTTTACACCGAATTAAACCTTTTACGTAATGCGAATCATTGCATATTATTTACCACAGTTTCACATAATTGAAGAAAATAATTTGTGGTGGGGAGATGGATTTACCGAATGGACAAATGTGCGTAAGGCTCGTCCGCTTTTTTATGGACATCACCAGCCGGTAGAACCAGGCGAGTTAGGTTACTATAATTTGTTAGATTCTGATATACGAGAGCGTCAAGCGGTTCTGGCTCATGAAGCAGGAATTGAAGGGTTTTGTTATTGGCATTATTGGTTTGCAGGGAAGCGTTTGTTAGAAAAACCGCTACAGCAGGTATTGAAGAGTGGAACACCTGATTTCCCTTTTTGTATAGGATGGGCTAATGAGAGTTGGATGGCAAAAACTTGGAATAAACAAAGTGAAGGCTCAAATCGCTTATTAATTGAACAAACTTACCCTGAGCAAGATGCGGAAAGGCATTTTGCATCAATATTGCCAATCTTGCAGGATAAGCGTTATATTTGCGTAAACGATAAACCTTTGGTAGTAATTTATCGTCCATTAGATATACCATCTGACCATTATATGAATATATGGCGTAGTTTGGCAAAAAAGAACGGATTAAAAGGCCTATATTGTGTAGGACACGCACTTTTTCGTGATCAAATAGATTCAATACTAAAGTTAGGATATGATGCCGTAAATTATGTGCCGCTTGGTGATATTAAACGTAGTCTGTATTTAGCAGTTCGCCATCCTGTTTCTTTTTTACGTTTTATGATGGGTTATCGCCCATTGGTGTATCCATATCATGATGCCTTATCGATATTAACTGACAGATGTGGTTCAAGAGAGGATGTGATTCCCACTCTATTACCGAGGTGGGACCATACTCCGCGAAGCGGGAAGAATGGATTCTTATTATATAATGCAACGGCCGAATTGTTTAGAAAACAAGTTGAAGAGGTTAGAACTATGGTATCTTCAAAGCCAGCAGAAAAGCAGTTGGTTTTTCTTAAATCATGGAACGAATGGGGCGAAGGGAATTATATAGAGCCAGATAAGGAGAGTGGGAACGAATTTTTAGAACAATTAAAGTAATACAAATGATATTAGTCAATGGTCGTTTTTTAAGTCAACGTATGACTGGTGTTCACCGTTATGCGTATGAGATATGTTGTGCGCTACATGAGAGAGGTGTCAATCTGCTGGTATTGGCTCCAGATACCATTCAACAGCAATACAACTGCCCCTTTAGGATCAAACAAATAGGGGGTAAAGGATCACACTGGTGGGAACAAGTCACGCTGGCACGCTATGTCCGTAAGCATTATAACGGGCACCGATTACTAACATTAACCGGATTAAGCCCTATCGCTTACAAACATAATGTATTGACCATTCACGATGTCTCTTTTTTGGTTGAACCTAAGTGGTTCAGTAGGAGTTATTATTTGTTTTATAAATTCCTAACACCCCTCGCGGCGAAGCAAGCCGAACAGATAATTACAGTTAGCAACTTTTCAAGGTCTGAATTGATGAAGTATTTGCAACTTCCTGCAGAAAAGATTCGCGTAGTGTATAACGGAGTACGAAGCGAACTGATGTCAACAAATAAAGAAGAAATACCTAAGCAACCCTATTTGTTGTCAGTATGTTCAATGGATCCCAGAAAAAATCTGAAGAAATTGTTAGATGCTTATTTGCAGTCCGGCATAACGATCCCTATCTATTTGGTGGGTGGAACTTATTCTGTATTCGCGCACGAAGAGATGCAGCACTATCGTAATAAAAACAATATCACATTTTTAGGCTATGTACCGGATGAACGTTTGGCATCTCTATATAAGAATGCTTTAGCTTTTGTTAATGCATCTTTATATGAGGGTTTTGGTACTCCGAATATAGAAGCGATGCAACAAGGTTGTCCTTTGGTTATATCCTCTATTCCCGTTTATCACGAGATTTGTCAGGGTGCTGCGTTGTTTTTTAATCCGAATAATGTGTATTCAATTCGCAATGCATTAGTGCGGATAGTGAATGACGAGGCTTTACGCTTAAAATTGGTAGAAGCCGGAAATGAGGTGTGGCCGCGATACAATTGGTCTGAATCGGCTAAACAAATAAAATGTATATATGAAGGAGAAGTACAAAATAGCATTTGTAGGTAATAGTGCTTTAACAATGCTTAACTTCCGTTTGGGGGTTATGCGTTCGTTGAGCAGTGAGTACGATGTAACGATGATTACTCCGCAAGACTGTGATGTCGCTGTGCTTTCGGAGTATGGGATTCATTATATTGCTATTGATGTAGATTGTAAGGGAATGAATCCTCTTCGCGATATGCGGCTTATGAGGACTCTGTATAGTATATATAAAGAAGAGCTGTTTGATTTTATTTTTCATTATACCATTAAACCTATATTGTATGGTTCGTACGCTGCCGGTTTACTCCGTTGTCATCATATCGCCATAGAAACGGGGTTAGGATATTCTTTTATTCGACGTAATTGGTTGTATTATCTATCCCGCATGATGCATCGCTATGCTTTACGTAAGGCAGATGCAATATGGTTTCTCAATCAGGACGATTGTGACGCGTTTGTCAAGTGGGGGATAGTTAATCAGGAGCGTGTTCATATTATCCATGGGGAAGGGGTTAATACGGATTACTTTAAATCTTCTGAGCGAAGTAGTGAGTATTTTTGTTTTCTGCACTGTGGTAGAATGTTACGAAGCAAAGGGGTAGCATTATATGTACAAGCGGCTGAACGGATGAAGAAAGAGTATCCAAAGGTAAAATTTCAGTTGCTGGGTCCGTTAGATTCCTTAAATCCGGATGCGATTACTCCAAAGGAGATGGAGCTATGGGTGCGTAGTGGAGTAGTGGATTATTTAGGTGTTACAAAGGATGTTCGTCCTTATTTGGAGCAATGTTCGTGTGTGGTTCTGCCTTCTTACTATATGGAAGGTGTTCCTCGTTCTTTGATGGAGGCAGCAAGTATGGAATGTCCGCTGATTGCCACAGATTCTGTCGGGTGTAAGGATGTCGTGTTAGATGGTATCAATGGGTTATTGTGTGAAAAAAGGAGTGTGTCAAGTTTGTACCATGCGATGAAAAAAATGGTGAATTTGACAGCTGAAGAGCGAGCGCAGATGGGAAGTAATGGAAGGCAATTGATGTTGCGTAAATTTGACGAGAAGATTGTTTTGCATGAATATGAAACCATATTGCACCACTATTTACAAGGATGTTAAATATTTCCATTGTTCTATATTATCCGAAGTTAGACCAAGTATGCCATTTGGTACAGACTCTATTATCCGCTCAGACGATTAAAAATATCTATTTGTTGGATAATTCTCCGATAAGCATCGGTGACGATGGATTGAAAAAAATGATTTTATCAAAAAAAATTCATTATATTTGGAATGAAGGGGAAAATTTGGGTTATGGAAGGGCTCACAATATAGCCATACGGGAAAGCGTATGGCAACGCACGAAATATCATCTTGTTATGAATGCAGATATTGAAGTGCAAGCCGAGGATATAGATCGATTATATAACTTTATGGAGCATAATGCGAATGTCGGTCAGGTGATGCCCCGTGTAGTGTATCCAAACGGAGAATTGCAGTATTTGTGTAAGTTACTGCCCACTCCTTGGGATGTGTTTGTGAGGCGATTTCTTCCCGATTTTATCGGAAAAAAAAGAAGGTTTCGTTATGAGTTGCGCCATACCGGCTATCGTGATATAATGAACGTTCCTTATTTGAGTGGTTGTTTTATGTTTTTACGTACGGAGGCTGTATTGCAAGCACGTTTATTTGATGAGCGATATTTTATGTATCCGGAGGATATTGACCTTACTCGTACTATTCATCGTAATTATTTGACATTGTATGTTCCGGAAATTACCATAGTTCATCATCATGCCAAAGGCTCTTACAAGAGTTGGCATTTGCTCTGGGTGCATGTGGTCAATATGTGTCGATATTTTAATAAGTGGGGATGGTTTGTTGACAGGGAACGTAGTGAAATAAACCGTTTAACACTGCAATTGTGTAATTCAGAAAAGAGTTAATGCTATGAAACATACAACTATTTTATCAATTGAGTCCAGTTGTGACGATACGTCAGCTGCGGTTATTCAGGATGGCATATTGTTGAGCAATGTTATTGCTTCTCAAAAGGTGCATGAAGAATATGGCGGGGTTGTTCCCGAGTTGGCTTCACGTGCGCATCAGCAGAATATTTTGCCGGTTGTAGATACTGCACTTCGTCGTGCTTGTGTAGATAAAACAGAGTTAAGTGCGATAGCTTTTACGCGTGGTCCCGGATTGTTGGGGTCTTTGTTAGTTGGTACTTCGTTTGCCAAAGGGTTGGCATTATCGCTAAATATTCCTTTGGTGGAGGTCAATCATTTGCAAGGACATATAATGGCTCATTTTGTTGAGCCGGGGGAGAAATATCGTAGTTCTGTCCCATCGCTTCAAGGGGTAGAGATACGACATCCACATTACCCTTTTCTCTGTTTATTAGTCAGCGGTGGTAATAGTCAGATAGTTCGAGTGGAGGCATATAATCAGATGACCATTATTGGTCAGACGATAGATGATGCAGCCGGCGAGGCTTTTGATAAGTGTGCAAAGGTGTTAGGATTACCTTATCCCGGTGGTCCGTGGATAGATAGATTGGCACAAGAAGGTGATTCTGCCAAGTATCCATTTGCTAAACCTAATATAGCAGGTTATGACTATTCATTTTCGGGGTTAAAGACTTCTTTTTTATATACTTTACGCGATCTATTGAAGGAATATGGTGTAGAAACTGTGGATGAATTGTCGGAGCGTATACCTCATTTGCGGGAAGATTTTTGCGCTTCCTTGCAAGCCACTGTAGTGGAAATATTATTGCGAAAACTCAAGAAAGCGGCGCAGCAGGAACATTTATCAGAGGTAGCACTGGCTGGCGGCGTGAGTGCCAATAGCGGATTAAGAAGAGCTTTGCTGGATTATGGACAAAAATATCATTGGCAGGTGTATATTCCACCCTTTTCTTTCACGACTGATAATGCGGCGATGATAGCGCAAGCCGGTTATTATAAGTTTTTGGATGGAGATTATTGTCCGTTAGAAGCACCACCCTATGCTAAAACGAGGCTATAAGGAATGGAACGAACAAATAATATATACGAAGAATACTATCCATATTTATTATTTGCGATAGTTCTTTTGGTGTCAAATATGCTTTGGAAAGTAAGCATAGTCGGGGACGAACAAGCATGTGCAGTTGTTACTTTATGGGGTATGGATGTGTCTTACTATTTTGACTTAGCAGTGCGTCATTTGACTGAATGTGTGTATGCGGTAGTCCATTTATTTGAACCGTCAGTCCGTTTTCGTCATTCGTCAATGCTCATATTTGACAACGGGAATAGTATGCGAATCGTGTGGTCTTGTACGCCGATAAAGCAAATGTTTATATGGTTGTGCATTATGATAGCGGCGCCTCGTCAGTCATGGCATAAATGTTGGTATATACCCTTGGGTTGGGTGATTATATACGGGATAAATATTTTACGAATATCTATACTAACGTTATTGATATATCATCATCGATCTCTCTTTCCATTAATGCATGATTATTTATTAAAGTATGCATTCTATTTGATACTATTTATGATGTTTGTCGTTTATATGTTTTTTAGCGACAGATGGAAACAAACGCGCAACTCTCACATGCCTTATACTCAGTAGTTCGTTCATAATCAGATGTAGTGAGTATTTTTTCCAACAGATTGGTTAATTGTTGTTCTACTTGCAATGCTATTTCGTTGAAGGAAAAAGTGTTGTTTTCATTTTTTGAAGGCTGAACCAGTGTTTCCGTATTCGTATCTGTGCCAAACCGACGTAAAGAGAATAAATGAGGTTGGATGATTAGTGAAGTATCTATGATGCCGGATTGGTATGCCAAGTAGCAATAAGTAAGAGTTTGAAGCACCTTTGTATATTTATTGGTTTGAAAAACCTCGTCAATGGTGGAGTAATTGAGGGTTACATTTCCCGTTTTATAGTCAATGATTCTTAGTATATTGTTTTGTCGGTCTATTCGGTCAATT
>AUXO016086163.1_pt1 | contig 17633 bp, 16 predicted proteins | sample 768731 | NCBI WGS metagenome assembly AUXO01 (sample SAMN02715735, study PRJNA202380) | gut metagenome | biome: sheep rumen | host: Ovis aries | place: New Zealand: Palmerston North
CTTTAAAATTTCTCCGGGGGAATTTTTTGGAAAACAAAACCACTTATATTGTTTGGATAGGCTCATAGGGTGGCGCTTTTTTATTGTTTCTTTGGTTCTCTCCTTTCTTTAGAAAACCCAGTCTATGGGCTTATCTAAACTATATAAGAACTATACCTAAAGTCTATCCAAAGTTCCTCCGGTGAAGAAAGAAGTTATTCGTAACAGCCATAAAAGGAGGTCTAAACTATGAGTACAGAAGACGAAACTTTTGAAGTTAAGCCTTCAAGAAAGCGTAGACCTGCCAGATCAGTAGAAGGAAGAGAGAACCAGCTTATATCCTTGGCCGTAGACCTAGCCGAGAAGCAACTCATGGAGGGTACCGCTTCATCTCAGGTAATTACACACTATCTGAAACTAGGCTCAACCAAGGAACGTCTTGAAAAGCAGATCCTCGAAGAACAAGTAGAGCTGCTCAAGGCAAAAACCGAAGCTCTTCAGTCCGCTAAGCGAGCCGAAGAGTTATTTGCAGACGCAATGAAAGCGTTTGCTGTTTATAGAGGGGAGAGCAACGCTGATGATTCGAACATACGATGAACTCATCAAGCTCCCCACGTTCGAAGATAGGTTCAACTACCTGAAACTGAACGGCAGAGTAGCAGAAGAAACGTTCGGATTCGATAGATGGCTGAACCAGGTGTTCTATAGATCACCTCAATGGAAACGAATTCGCAACCAAGTCATCATTCGAGACAATGGATGTGACCTTGGTATTGTTGGACGAGATATTCCAGACAGGATCTATGTACACCACATGAATCCGCTTCTTCTGAATGACATAAAGAACCAAACAGAATACTTAACCAACCCTAATTTCCTTATCTGTACATCTTTCATGACCCATGAGGCCATCCATTACGGCGACGAGCATCTCTTGATGAAAGATCCAGTAGAGAGAAAACCAGGGGACACAACATTATGGTAAAGGAGCAGTATGGAAGACAGTATCCTTATCACAATTAGAAACATGATCGTAGGATTTACGGATTCCGATACGACATTCGATTCTTCCTTGATCATCTTTATCAATTCGGCACTGTCTGTCCTTACTCAGCTCGGTGTCGGTCCTGAAGAAGGCTTCAGCATCGCTGACGAGACGGCTACCTGGTCTGATTTGCTTACCAACTCCCAGCCGGGAAGACTTGAAATGGTAAAAGAGTATGTATTCCTTCGTGTAAAGATGATGTTCGACGCTCCTACTGTTGGCGGCGTTATCAATGCATACAAGGAACGTATCGACGAGCTTACTTGGAGACTGAACGTAGCAGTGGATCCCGAGAGGTGATGCTATGCAGTACCAGAAAACTAACTATCTCAAGCATCATGGCATCCTAGGTCAAAAGTGGGGTGTCCGTAACGGTCCTCCGTATCCACTTCACCCAGATCATCATTCTGCAGCTGAGAAAAAAGCTGGCTGGCAGAAATCCGTATCCGGTGGAACTGGCGACGTTCAGAGTAAGAATAAAAACAGTACTAACTACACCAAATCGTCGAAAGTGCACAGTGCTGCAGATGATGTAGATTTCAATCAGACTAAGTATTTCATTGATTCTAGAATCAAAAGTATCACCAATGCCGGTTTTAATGTCAAGTCCGACCCAACCGATATCAGAGCTGATTCGGCAGCAGTAAATCCTAACTACAAAGAGAATGCTATTTCTGAGAAGTATAAGATGAATTGTACAAACTGTATAACAGCGTATGCACTTCGGCGAATGGGATTAGATGTAGAAGCTAAGCCGCTTGCACAAGGACGAGATATTCGCGAAATGAACCTAATGTTCAAAAGCTGTCTAGGCCCTAAGCATACGAAAAAAGTTTCGTTTAATCCGCATAGTGACACAGCTAAGTCGGTTCGTGACGGATTGGTTAAACAGTGTGAAGAGCTCTGCGGCGACGATGCCGGTGTCGGCTTCATTCGAGTACAAGGACCTTATTGTGGTCACGTATTCAGTTGGGAAAAAATGGACGATGGCCGAGTGATATTTGTTGACGCTCAGTCCAATGACGTTGACAATAAAGTCATTGACAACTATTTCAATTACATTGCTAAAGGAAGATATTTAGCTCCCGACGTTATGGTGACTAGGTTGGATGATTGTACTATAGATACAAAAGCAGTACACAACGCTGTAAGAGATCATAAGGAGAGATGATGATAACTGTAAAAGATGCCATTGATAACATTCGTAGACAGCATCCAACTCAACTTTTGATGGAGGCAGTCGAACTTGACAATGGATATTTTTTCTTTTCAAAAGAACGAGGAGCAACAGAACCTAAATATGGGGCTGCTGGAATCTTTGTAGATGGTCAGTCAGGAGCAGTGTCTTTCGAGCCGCTCTCTTTCCTGGCATCTCACGATCTTGGCAAAGACGACATTGACATTTCCAGATTCCAGACTACAGAAGAATCAAGAGAAAAGGGGTAATGCATGCTTTCTAACACGGCCGTGCCTATTTATTATGGCCGTTTTAGAGAGGCGGTCATAAGGGGCGAAATTCCTGTCAACCAGGAAATCTCTATGGAGATGAACAGGATCGACGCTCTGATCGCAAACCCTGGCATTTACTACGATGACCAGGCAATTGAGGGTTGGATCGCTTACTGCGAGAACGAACTGACCCTTACTGATGGCTCAGATCTCCATCTTCTTGACAGCTTTAAATTATGGGGTGAGCAGCTTCTCTCTTGGTTCTACTTTGTGGATCGTAGCGTCTTTGAGCCGGGCCCAAACGGTAAAGGCGGACACTACGTCACTAAGCGAATCAAGAAACGCCTTGTTAACAAGCAGTATCTGATTGTAGGAAGAGGTGCAGCTAAGTCAATCTATGATAGCTGTATCCAATCATTCTTCGAGAATGTAGACACCTCGACCACGCATCAGATTACTACTGCTCCTACAATGAAACAGGCTGAGGAGGTAATGTCTCCAATTAGAACGGCCATCATTAGATCTAGAGGACCGTTCTTCAAGTTCTTAACATATGGATCAATTCACAACACTACAGGATCTAAAGCAAATCGAGCGCAATTAGTCTCCACCAAAAAAGGAATCGAAAACCTATTAACCGGATCTCTTATCGAGATCAGACCAATGTCTATCGACAAACTCCAGGGTTTAAGATGTAAAGTCGCAACTGTCGATGAATGGTTATCTGGTGATATTCGAGAGGATGTTATAGGTGCTATTGAGCAGGGTGCGTCAAAGATTGACGATTACGTGATCGTTGCAACCAGCTCTGAAGGAACTGTACGAAATGGCAGCGGCGATGAAATCAAAATGGAGTTGATGGACATTCTCAAAGGGGAATACTACAACCCTCACGTGTCCATTTGGTGGTATAAGCTCGACTCTGTAGATGAAGTAAACGATCCTAATAAATGGATTAAAGCAAATCCGAATCTTGGCAAGACTGTAAGCTATGAAACCTATCAGCTCGAGAAGGAAAGAGCAGAAAAAGCTCCCGCAGCACGAAATGACATTCTTGCGAAGAGATTTGGAATACCTATGGAGGGCTATACATACTTCTTCACGTACGAAGAGATACGTCCTCACAGAAAGCACAACTTCTGGCAAATGCCTTGTGCTATGGGATTAGACTTGTCTCAGGGTGACGACTTCTGTGCATTCACATTTCTATTCCCGCTTAATAATGGCTCGTTTGGAGTTAAAACGCGCAACTACATCTCATCTTACACACTGACGAAGCTCCCCTTAAACATGCGACTTAAGTACAATGAGTTCATGCAAGAGGGGAGTCTAGTCGTGCTTGACGGTACCGTTCTGGATTTGATGCAAGTTTACGACGACCTGGATAACTTCATTAATGAGAATAAATACGATGTATGCTGCATCGGCTACGACCCGTACAACGCTAAAGCTTTTGTTGAACGTTGGGAACAGGAAAACGGATCCTTTGGTATCGTGAAAGTCATTCAGGGTGCTAAGACAGAATCTGTTCCCCTTGGCGAGTTGAAGAAACTTGCGGAGCAGAGAAAGCTCCTGTTCGACGAAGAGCTTATGAAATTTGCAATGGGAAACTGTATCACTATTGAGGATACCAACGGAAACCGCAAACTGCTTAAGAAACGGTATCAGGAGAAGATTGACGCCGTTGCAGCTATGATGGATGCCTTTATAGCATACAAGAACAATCGAGAGGTGTTTGACTGATGGAATATATAAAATCAAACGAACTTTATCATCATGGGGTATTGGGTCAGAAATGGGGGAAGAGAAATGGGCCTCCTTATCCGTTAAAACCTGGTCAGCATTCTGCAGCTGAGAAGAAAGCTGGATGGCATAAAAGTGTAAAAGGTGGCAATGGAGAAGTTATTAAAAAGAAAAATAACACTGGTGGATTCAAAGAATTTGCTACCCGCAATGATCCAATTGTTAAATGGGAACAAAAAAGAAAAGCTAAGAAAGAGGCAGAAGCTTCTTCTAACACTGGCGGATTCCATGCCCCTGACAGAATAAAAATTGAAAACACAGATACAAAGGTCACCAAACAAGTAAAAAAAGACTATAACGAGCTTACTGATAAAGAGTTTATGGCCAAGTATCATGTAAACAAAAAGACTTATGCCAAACGAGTAGAAAAACGAGGAGACCCTTATAAGTACAATCCATACACGAAGCAGGGTCGAGAAAACATCAAAAAGAGAAAAGAGTCAGAGGCAGCAAATAACACTGGCGGGTTCAAAGAATTTGCTACTCGAAATGATCCGATCGTCAAATGGGAGCAGGAGCGAAAAGCTAAGAAAGAGGCAGAAGCTTCTTCTAATACAGGCGGATTGTCTAGAGGAACTTTAGAAAAGGCTGAAAATTCTTCTCGAAGACGTCTTAATAATGACGCCACAAATTATAAAGCAAAGCGCTCTGAAGTGGAATCAGCCAAAGAACGAAGCAAGCAGGAAAAAACTTCTGAAGCCCAAGCGGAAGTTAGGGCCGCCAAACAGCAGCAGAAGGAAGCGGAAAGGAAACTTAAACAGGACCTTAAAGCTGAAAAAGGGAGAGAATTGTACTCAGAGGGCAAAACCGTAGAAAAATACGCTAGGAGGCAGGCTGCCGCCAATTTATTCATCGGCGCTGGAGGAAATGCTCTAGCCGCTGAGCTTGCAAAAAGTGGCAGCACCAAGGCAGCCGTAATTCTATCAGCTTCCAGTACGGCTGCGGCATTGGGTTATGACATTTATGCCGAGGCTCAGAAGAACAAGATTCGAGCTTATTACGCTAACAATTAAGGAGGCCAAAATGGAATACTACAAAACTAGTACCCTTAAACATTATGGCATCTTGGGTATGCATTGGGGCGTTCGTAATGGTCCTCCGTATCCTCTTACTTCCAAACAGAAATCAGCCTCTGAGCGAAAAAGAACTCCGTCTAAAGGGGCAATAGTTAAGAAGAAAGGAACCGGAAGTTTTCGTACTAGATATGCGGATATGCCAAGTAAGCAGCCAAGAGACGTTAGCTCAATGACTGACGAGGAGTTAAAAGCCTTTAATAATCGTGCCGCACAAGAAAAGTTGTATGAGAAGAACACGACTCCACAGCCTGATAAAAAAGCTCTGTCTAATGCTGATGCAGTAACGCAGTTGGCCAATGCTACCCGTATGATGTCGGATAATATGCAGAGGGCAGCAGATAACGAGTATAAAAATGCTGTATCGAGAAAAAAAGCTGAGATCGATTTGTCTAATGTATCCGACGAGGATCTGCGTAAGGCGGTCAATAGAATGAATCTTGAACGCCAGTATAGAGATCTTACTCCCGTAGAAATAGAATCCGGCGAAGAGAAATTTAAACAGGCAATGGAAGTGATAGGACCGGTTGTGTCAACGGCAGCGTCAGTAGCCTTAATTGCTTCTGTCATTTATAAGATAGTTAAATAAACAACTTATAAGGAGATAAATCAAAATGGCTTCTACATTTGGTGCAAGACTGAAGCATGCATGGAATGCGTTTAAGCGAGATCCGAATGATATCGCTAAACGTGAATTCCGAGACATAGGACAGTCTTACATGTACAGGCCAGACCGGTTACGTCTCACCCGGGGGCCTGATAAAACAATCATCGCATCGATCTATAACAGAATAGCAATGGATGTAGCGGCCATCAAGATTGAGCATGTTAAGCTCGATGACGAAGGCCGCTTTATTCATACTATTGACTCACCGCTCAACAAATGCCTTAGTCTTGAGGCAAACATTGACCAGACAGGACGTACCTTTATCCAGGATGCAGTTCTTACCATGCTCGATAGCGGATGCGTCGCAATGGTTCCTATAGACACTGATGTGGATCCAACTGATGAAGATGGAACACGATTTGACATCTATGCACTTAGAGTAGCTACTATTACTCAGTGGTTTCCTAAGCATGTCCAGGTCGACATCTATAATGAAGTTACAGGTTCACATAGTCAATACACGCTTCCTAAAGCTATGCTTGCTATCATAGAGAACCCGTTCTATCCAATTATGAACGAACCTAACTCTACCATGCAGCGGCTTATTAGGAAACTTACTCTTCTTGACGCGATTGATGAACAGACTAGTTCAGGAAAGCTGGACATGATTATTCAGCTTCCATATATCATCAAGACCGATGAGAAGAGAAGACAAGCAGAAGCCCGACGTAAGGATCTTGAGCGTCAGCTCGCGGAATCCAAATACGGCGTGGCATATGCCGACGGTACAGAGAAGATAGTTCAGCTCAACAAACCTCTCGAGAACAATTTATTGAGTACGATCGAATACTTAACGAGTATGCTATATAGCCAGCTAGGAATTACGACCGGAGTATTAGATGGTTCTGCCGATGAGAATACGATGCTCAACTATAACAACCGTATTGTCGAACCTATTCTTTCTGCCTTGTCAGATGAAATGAAACGCAAGTTTCTAACAAAAACTGCACGTACTCAACACCAATCTATTAAGTTCTTCATTCAGCCTTTCAGAGCACTTCCGATCAGTCAGGTCGCAGATCTCGCGAATAGCTTAGCTCGAAATGAGATCGTTACTCCGAACGAATTCCGACAAATCCTAGGTCTTAAACCGGCAGACAATCCTTCTGCAGATGAACTTCACAACGCTAATATGCCAGGTGAAGAAGGTCAGCAGATGACGCCCGGAATGGAAAATCAAAATGGGGAAGAAATGGCAGCCTTGCCTGACGATCCAATAGAAGCAGCGGACGATCTTGACTCTCAGCTCGATGAATTGGAAGAACTTCTAAACCACTCAGCGCTTCAGCACTACCTCCCAACGCCGGCGCAGTATGCAAGTCCATACTACGATCCCGAAAAAGCACACGAATATTACATGAAGAATCGTGAGCTTAAGGAACGTAAGTCCACTGCTCGTTTGAACGAGAAAGGACACGAGGTGGCGGACTATGTAAAGTCCCAGGTAGAAGCTGAAAGAGATTCCAAGTTAGAAGCTCACAGCGCGGACACTGCTTCTCAGCTCGAAACTTTGAAAACTAACAAGCAGACACAGACCGAGCAGAATAAATCAACTACATCAGCTGAAATAGATTCATTAAAGTCCACTAGAGACACTAATTACGAGAATCTAGCCGACAACAAAGAGGCACAGATCAGGACAAATCAGGCTAAAACTCAGAATGCAGTTAATAGTCTAACCCGACAGCTTAAAGCAATGAACAGTGAACAGAGAGCTGCTCGTAAAGATGAGATTCTTGGTCAGATTAAAAAACTTAGAGAGCAAAACGCTGCTAATAGAGCGGAAATTGAAACCGACTACCAAGAGGATAAGGCAGGCGAAGCGGCTAAGTACCAAGAAGGATCAGCGGAGGCAAGGGCAGTTCAAAAGAGTACACAAGCAGTTATTAATGAAAACTACTCTAAATCTGTTTCTGAATTGAAGACTTCTTCAAAAGCAGAAACGGCAAAGATCAAAGACGAATACATGGAGAAATGGTTAACAGAACTCGACAGAATCAAGACGATACCGGAGTATCTGAAACCTGAGAAAACCGCATCTTATAAGACTTCTAAGTCAACTAGCAGCTCGTCAAAAGTGTCTGCTGAACAGAGCACAAGCTCGTCTGGTGGTGGATCATCCTCCAGTTCTCGGAAGCCACTTACGTCTTCCCCGACAAAGTCTGAGAGTTCTAGATTGAGTAGTATACGTTCGCATTCTCGCAATGTTAGAACGAAATTAAGAAAGTAGCACAAGGAGAAAAATCAAAATGGCAAAGAATTACGATTTTGTCGGATGGGCTACTCGGAATGACATTAGATGTGCTGATGGTCGAATTATTCGACAGGATGCGTTCAAGGAATGCGACGGAAAGGAAGTACCGCTCGTCTGGAATCATCAGCACAACAGTCCGGATAACGTTCTGGGACATGCTCTTCTTAGGAATGTGAAGGGCGGAGTCAAAGCGTTTGCTACGTTCAACGATACTCCGAGTGGTCAGAACTCAAAGGCTCTGGTCGATAACGGAGATATTGTTGCATTGTCTATCTATGCAAACAATCTCACTCAGAACGGCCCGGATGTTATTCATGGCGTAATCCGCGAAGTAAGCCTCGTTCTTGCAGGCGCTAATCCTGGTGCATACATCGACTCAATTCTCACACATGGTGAGGATGGCGATGACAATGCAGCTATCATCTACACAGGAGAGGAAATCTCTTTCGAAGATGAGCTTCAGCATGCCGATGAAAAGCCTGAAGAAGAGAAGAAAGAAGAGGAGAAGAAACCCGTGGCTAACGAGGAAAATAAAGATAAGACCGTAAAAGAGGTCTTTGACGAACTCACCGAAGAGCAGAAAAATGTTGTCTATGCTCTGATTGGTCAGGCTGTACAGTCAGCTAAAGATGAAAAGAACCAGTCCGGCGAGAAAGCCGATGACGAAGATGAAGGAGAAGAGAAAGAAATGAGACACAACCTGTTTGATGAAAATGTTGAAACCCAGGAAGAAAAGGATAACGTCATTACTCACTCTGAAATGATGGCGGTTATCAACGACTCCAAGAAATACGGAACGATGAGAGAGTCTGCTCTTCAGCATGGCATCGAAGGCATCGACTACCTGTTCCCGGAAGATAGAAACATCACCAGCACTCCTCCGGAGATGATTAACAAGAATGTTGAGTGGGTCAACGCTGTTCTTAGCGCTGTTCATCACACTCCGTTCTCTCGCGTTAAGTCCATGTTCGCGGACATCCGTGAGGATGAGGCTCGTGCAAAAGGTTACATCAAGGGTCACCAGAAGAAGACTGAAGTGTTCTCTCTGCTTAAGAGAAGCACCTCTCCGCAGACCATTTACAAACTTCAGAAGTTCGACCGTGACGATGTAATTGATATCACCGACTTCGACGTTGTTTCCTGGGTTAAGGCTGAAATGCGCCAGAAGCTCAACGAGGAACTGGCTCGTGCAATCCTTATCGGCGATGGTCGACTTCCGTCCGATGACGACCACATCTCTGAAGACCACATTCGTCCGGTATTTAACGATGCTAACCTTTATACCATTAAGAGAAGTCTGACCGTTGCGGCTAATGCTACGGAAGATGAGACTGCTCGTCTGTTCGAGCGTGAGTGCATCAAGGCTCGTAAGGACTATAGAGGCTCCGGCAATCCGACTCTGTTCACGACCGAAGATTTCCTGACCACGATGCTTCTTCGCGAGGATAACATCGGCCGTCGGATTCACTCCACTGAACAGGAACTTGCAACCGCTCTGCGTGTGAACAAGATTGTCACCTGCTCCGAGATGGAGAACATGACTGGTGCTCTTGGCGGAACGCTTGTCGGTATCATCGTAAACCTTGCTGACTACAGCGTAGGTGCTGACAAGGGTGGTGCTGTCAATCTGTTCGATGACTTCGACATCGACTTCAACAAGATGGCATATCTGATTGAGACTCGTTGCTCTGGTGCTCTTGTGAAACCATATTCTGCAATCACCATCGAGCTTAACGGCACTCCTGCTTCCTCTACCGACTACGACCCGACTGGCAACAAGAGCCGTGGCGTTCAGGTAACTAAGGGCATGGGCGATAGCACCGTTCCGTATCCGTGGGAAAACAACGAGGAGCAGCAGGGAGAAGGCGACGGAGAATAATCCGTGATCTTTTCATAGGGGGTAATCTATCATGGCTAAATGGTCCGGTGAAATAGGCTTCATATTTACTAGAGAAGAACCTGAAGGATCTGGTATTCACAAACCCGTGGTAGAAGTAAAACGCTGTGTGGGTGATGTTGTGAGAGCATCTAAACGCTGGCAAGATGCTAGCGAAAAGGTTAACTCCGACATCACCCTCAGCAATCAAGTAAGTATTGTGGCCACTCCTTACTTGCTAAAAAACTTCTACGCTATACGGTTTATCAGCTTCATGGGTTCTTACTGGAGCGTAAATAGTGTTGCAATGGATTACCCTCGTCTTACTCTTGAGATAGGAGGCGTATACAATGGCGACACGACTCCAACTACAGCATGAGCTGGAGACAATTCTCGGGTCTCGCAATGTATATTTTCAGCCTCCTGAGAACTTTAAGATAAAGTATCCGTGCTTTGTATACCACATGGTACCCGGAGACACTCGGTATGCTAACAACCTTATGTACATGCATACTGCTAGATACACAATCAAATATATCACTCAAGAGGCTGAGACTTTAGACTTCGTAAGAACTGTTTTACGGAGTTTTAATCTATGTTCACATTCTCAGTCGTACACCTCAGATGGGCTTTATCATGAGGTGTTCGATTTGTATTACTAATTTGGAGGTTTACTCATGGCTAAACTTAAATGGGATGAAGAAGGCGAACGCTTTTACGAAACTGGTGTAAAGCAGGGTGTCCTTTATGTCTATGACGAAACAACTAACCAGTATGGCGCGGGCGTTGCTTGGAATGGTCTTACTGGTGTAACCGAGTCTCCGTCCGGGGCAGAAGCTTCTGCTCAGTATGCTGACGATATTAAATACCTGGAACTCTACTCAAACGAGGAGTTTGGTCTCACCATTGAGGCTTTCCAGTCTCCGGTTGAGTTCGATGCTTGCGATGGCTCTGCTGAGCTTGTTGCTGGTTCTGGCATTAGAGCGCATGGTCAGCAGAGAAAGAAATTTGCTTTCTCTTATGTAACTACCATCGGTAATGACACCCTTGGTAACGACTACGGTTACAAGATTCACATTGTCTACGGTTGTCGGGCAGGCGTTTCTGAGCGCTCTCGTACAACTATGAACGATTCTCCGGAAGCTGCTACCCTTTCTTGGGAAGTCACTACTACCGGTGTTACGCTTGAGGGATTCAAGCCGATTTCACATATCGAAATCAATAGTAAGGACGTTGCTGAAGCTAAGCTTACTGCTATCAAGACGGCTCTTTACGGTTCTGACGCCCAGGGTAGCACTGAGGGAACTGAGGCTCATGTCCTTCTTCCGGCTGATATTATTGATCTGCTTAATAGAAATTAATACGCAACTTTGGGCGGTATTCAGGGATGCGAAAGCTATAAGGGCTGGCCGCCCATTTTTTATTAAAGGAGGAGAACAATGTATAAGAAAACTATTAAATTTGAAGATTATGACGGAAACCAGAGAGAAGAAGATTTCTACTTCAACCTGAATAAAGCGGAGTGTGCTGAGATGGAGCTTTCAACAGTTGGCGGTCTTTCTGCGTACATCGAACGGATTGTCAAAACTGATAACCGCCCGCAGCTTATCGCGATTTTTAAGGAACTGATCCACAAGGCATATGGTGTAAAGTCAGCTGACGGCCGGAGATTTATCAAGAACGAAGAAGTATGGGAAGAATTCGCTCAGACTGAAGCTTATTCTAACCTCTTCATGGAACTCGCTTCCGATAGTGACGCAGCGGCCGCATTCATTAACGGTATTGTGCCGAAGGTCCAGGCAGAACAGCTGACCACGACTCCGTTACATACTGCGTAATCGGTTATGCTTAAGATCACGGTGCCGCCGTTTGAGCTGTTTGATGAGCGAACTCAAGAGTTTATCTATTGCAAAGGCGGCGAACTAAGTCTTGAGCATTCATTGGTGTCCATCTCAAAATGGGAATCAAAATGGCATAAATCTTACCTTAGTAGATTTACAGAAAAGACTCAGGAAGAGGTTTTAGATTACATACGCTGTATGACTCTAACCCAAAATGTAGATCCTAACATTTACCTTGGTCTCACAACAGCCAATGGTGAAGAGATCAAGAAATACATAGAGGATCCGCATACAGCAACCACGTTTGTTCAAGAGGAGGGTAAGGCTCCTAACTACAAGGTGATTACTTCCGAACAGATTTATGGGCAAATGGTGGTCTTAAGAATTCCATTTGAGTGTCAAAAGTGGCACATCAACCGATTACTTACTCTTATTCAGGTTTGTAATGAATACAACAAAGGTGAGCAGAAGATGACGAAAGCACAGTCAATGGCTGCTCATAGAGCTATCAACGCTTCTCGAAGGAAACCGAAGAAGAGATAGACATGATTAAACTGAAAAGCAGCGGTGGTTTCACCAAGACTAAGAAGTTTCTAAAGAACATCTCGGGGGATGATCTGACTCTAAAGGAAATTCAAGGATTGAAAGAGTATGCTAATAACCTTATCCGTGACCTAGAGGCAGCTACCCCCCGAGATACCGGCTTAACCGCCAACTCTTGGTCGTACACTATAACAATGTCCGGGGATAAAGTGAGATTAGACATCTTCAATAGCAACGTTGTTGACGGTTGTTGTGTCGCACTGCTTTTACAGTATGGCCACGGTACGAGAAGTGGCACATATGTTCCCGGAATAGACTACATCAATCCGGCTGTAAAGCCATACTTCGATAGAATTGAGTCCAAGGTTTGGAAGGAGGTGACTGCGTAATGCCATCTGAAATTGAGAGCAGAATAGTCTCGATGATCTTCGACAACAAGCAGTTTGAGAAAAACGTAGCCACCAGTCAGAAGACTCTAGAGAAGTTAGATGAACAGTTAAAGTTCAAAGATGCCGATAAAGGGTTCAAAGGAATCAGTGATGCTGCTAGTCAGGTGAGCTTCAGTAGCATGATCTCCAAAGTCCAGGACATCGGAATCAAAATGAAAGCCTCTTCTGTCATTGGCATTGAGGTTTTGAAGCGACTTACCAACTCGGCAATCGATTTTGCTAAGACCTGGGCTTCAAAAGTAATCGAGCCTATTACCAGCGGAGGCTGGAACAGAGCTACTGCAATTGACAATGCTAAATTTCAGTTACAGGGTCTTGGTATCGCTTGGGACGAGATATCCGATGATATCGATTACGGCGTAAAGGACACTGCTTATGGACTGGGTGCGGCAGCTATGGCGGCAGCTCAGTTTGCAGCGTCTGGAGTTCAGTTAGGTGACAACATGAAAACAGCCTTACGAGGCATTTCAGGCGTCGCCGCAATGACTAACTCGACATATGAGGACATTTCCAGAATTTTTACTGGTATAGCAGGTGCTAACCGAGTTTATGGTGATGATCTTAACAGCTTAGCAGCTAGAGGCTTAAATGCAGCAGCGGTCTTAGCGAATGCGTTGAACACTACCGAAGCCAATGTTCGTGAGATGGTTTCGAAAGGTGAGATCGATTTCGCCACGTTCTCTAAGGCAATGGATGATGCCTACGGTGAGCATGCTAAAAAAGGTAACGAAACCTTCGAGGGCTCACTAGCCAACATGAAGTCCGCACTTGGCAGAATCGGTGCAGAATTCGCCGCATCTTACAGGGCTCAAATGATTCCTGTTTGGAACGCTCTCCGAATTACAATCAACGATGTCAAGAAAACTATGGGCCCTGTCTTCGAGACCGCAGATGCGATCATGACAGACCTTAGTGAACGCTTCTCCAGTTTCATTTATACTATTGACGAACTTGTGGTCAAGAGCGGTGCGTTTGCTTCGATTTTTGAAGGTGCAGCGGACATCATGGAAGGTGTCTATGAAATATTCACCACCATCGTCGACACGGTTTCCGATGCTTTCACTATAATCGCTCCTAGTTTTGATAAAACCCTTGGCTTGCTTGAGAACCTCGATGAGTTTCAGAACGAATGGAAACTGGATAAGTTTAGAGTACCGGCAAAAGCTTTCGCGGACATGGCCAAATCCTTTAAGGAGATGGTTCAGAGTGACGATTTTATCGATAAACTTATTAACGGAGTAAAAACTGTTCTAGATATTTTCTCTAAGTTAAAATCTATCGTAACGGGCGTTTTTAACGTTGTAAAAAATATTGTTACTGCATTCCGTGATGGATTCAATAGCGGCACAAGTGACAATGTAAAGAGTTTGCTGACCATTCAGGGGGCACTTGAATTTGTTCTCAGGGTCCTTACTCGAATAGAAAGATTTGTCAGCAACTCAGTCATTCTTACTTATGCCGGTAAAATACCAGCGGTAATCAAAACAATAGGCAGTGCATTAGGAACGTTGTTGACAGGTGTTCGGAACGTTTCTAGTGCTGCAATCGAAGCTTTTGACAAGGTTTTTCATCCTATTGAAAAAGTTCAAAAGACGCTCAGTCTTACTTTTGGTCCGCTATTTAGCAACATTATCGAGTCAATAAGAAACGCAATTTCTAAATTTGGATCGGATAATGGCATTTACGATGCACAGGTTAAGCATTTCGAAACGCTGTTCAACATTGTAAATTCCGTTAAGAAGATTCTGGGCACTGTAGCGCAGGCAATCGGCGTTGTTGTCTCAAACTTCGTTAATCTGCTTGCTGTTGCTAGAGAAGCTTTCTACGAGATATTTGATGGAGGAAACGCATCAGATTTCGCCGAAAAACTGAACCAGGTAATCGGGTCAATTCAGAATTTCATAAATAAACTGTTACTTTCTGAGACTGCTCTTGAGAATTTCAAGCGGTTCTTCAAAGGTATATTTGCGGTTGTAGACATCGCAAAGAGCGTATTTACAACGCTATTCCGCATCATCTCAAGTGTTTTCACTGACATTATGGGTGATGTTACCAACAATACTGAGGGGGCTGTAGATGGTCTCACCGGTTTCTTAGGCATGATTGGTGACATTCTTGTCAAATTAAGAGACTGGCTAGAGGTTAATGACGTGTTCGAAAAAGTAGGAACCGTCATTTCTACGGTATTCAGTAAAGTAATAAATGTAATAAGAGCAGTTGTCGATTGGGTTATTCGAGCAAAAGATAGCTTTGCTGCGTTTGTGCAGAGAGTTACAGGGTCTACAATAGGCGAGCACTTTGATAAACTAAAAGAGAAAGCAAAAGCTGCTTGGGAAGGCATCAAAGGATTCTTCTCAGGTTTAGCGTCGAGTCCCGATGTATCGACAGCCGAGAAGCGTATTTCTCCGATTCAGACAGTATTTGACATCATTAAAAAGTCCCTAAGCGGATTAGCAGGCTTCCTACAGAAAGTTTGGCCGGTTATTGAGAAAATATTTACCGTTATCGGAGACGTAATTACGAATCTTTTCTCCGGGCTTACTGATGCTTTGTCGTCTCTTGGCACAAATGCTGATGGAATTAGCGGAGCGGCAGTCGGTATTGTAGGCGGTATTGCGGGCATCGCAGGTAGTTTTAATGGATTAAGTTCTAATCTGTTAAATGCCGCAAAATACATTTCTGGTCCACTGGTTAGTATTCGTAACGAGCTAATCAAATTCCAAGCATACCTTCAGCCTAAACAATTATTAAAGATAGCTGCAGCTATTGGTATCATGGCTTTGTCAATAGTTGCTCTCGCATCCGTTGACGCAGCGCGCTTAACTGTTGCACTCATAGCTATGAAGGGGCTTGTCGATATTTTAAAAAAATTTACGAAAGATTTGTATGCTCTTGCTACAAACACAAAGTCGTCATCAACAAAACAGTTCAGAAAACTCGCAACGTCACTTCTCATATTGGCGCCTGCTATACTAATGTTTGCTGGAGCAATCAAAATGCTTGGCGGAATGGATCCTGTAGATATTCTAAAAGGCACCGCGGCTCTTTACGCTCTTATGCAAATGTTGGTAGGCTTTGCCAAAGGTCTTTCTAAAATTGAAAAGAGTATAACCAAAGCCGCTGCATCGATACTTCTACTTGCTGTTGCTATGGATCTCATGGTTATTCCGATGAAAGCGTTTGCAAAAATGGAATGGGAAGATATAGCGAAGGGCCTAGTAGCTATTGGTGGTCTTCTTCTTGAGTTTGTTGTTGTAACAAAGGTACTCCAAGGTAGCAATGCTATGATGGCAGCAGGAACAGTCCTTATGCTGGCTAACGCTTTGTTATTGATGACAATTCCTATGAAAGTGTTCTCTACCATGGAATGGGAAGAAATAGCCAGAGGACTAGTAGCCGTAGGCGGTTTGTTACTTGAGTTCGTAATAGTAACCAAGTTGCTGAAAGGCGGAAACGCAATGATGGCGGCTGGTACTATTATCATTCTAGCCACGGCATTGCTCATGATGACTGTTCCGATGAAGCTATTCTCAAAGATGGATTGGGAAGAGATTGCTAAAGGTCTGGCAGCCGTAGGTGGTCTACTGCTTGAACTTTCGGTAGCGACCAAATTAATGAAGGGCAGTTCTGCTCTGATGGCAGCGGGTACAATGATTGTCATGGCGGCTGCTTTAAATATGCTCATTATTCCGCTCAAAGCATTTGGTGGAATGAGCTGGGGTGAGATTGGAAAAGGACTGCTTGTTATAGCAGGTGCGTTAGCCATTCTTATCATTGCAGGCATGGCTGCTGAACCCGCAGCAAAAGGAATACTCGTATTATCAGCCGCCCTTGTGATGATTGGTATAGCGACCTTGGCAGTTGGCGCTGGTGTCTTAATGCTCGCTTCTGGTCTTAAGATTCTATCAACTATAGGTCCTGAGATTGGTGACACAATTAAAGCAATCCTAACCGCTATTTTGGAAATGTTCCCTGTGTTCATCAAAGCGATCATGGACGCTATAAGCGAATTAGTCACTGGAATTGTACGACTCATTGGTAACCTAATAACAAGCATTCTTATGCTGTTTCCACAGGTTATTGCAGGCATATTCTCACTTCTCGGCGATATTCTAACTGCTATTGTTGAGTTCTTGCCTACATTACTAGAAGTATTCCCAGTTATTGTACATGCATTCTTCACGATGCTTACTACTATAGTATCTACGTTTGCTGAAGTTGCACCCGAATTGTTTAACAGTTTAGGCATTATTCTTAGGGAATTCTTCAGAATGTTAAACGATACAGCGCCGACATTCTTTGAACTTGTCAAAACCATAATTCTTGGCGTTATTGACACAATTCGAGAGACCTCACCGGCTCTTATTGAGACATTGTTCGAGATTCTTCTCAAGACACTTGAGGAACTTGCAAAGAACGCGGCTGATATTACTGCTTTAGTTCTTGAAACGATCCTCTCAATTCTTGAAGTACTGACAACTAAACTGCCAGATATTTCACTTAAAGTCGTTGAGTTCATTATTGGCTTGATTGATTCAGTAGCAACTACTCTCATGGAAAAAGCTCCCGAGATCAGAGATGCCATTGCTAAGTTGCTCGGTTCTATAATCAAATTGACTCTTGAAATCTTCGGATTTGACACGAGTAATATGGA
>AUXO011569358.1_pt1 | contig 17631 bp, 22 predicted proteins | sample 768731 | NCBI WGS metagenome assembly AUXO01 (sample SAMN02715735, study PRJNA202380) | gut metagenome | biome: sheep rumen | host: Ovis aries | place: New Zealand: Palmerston North
CTACTACGTATCAATAGTAGCCCTACTCCCCTGCTCATCACTTAGGGGATGACCTCCACACATATTAATAGGTTTTATAGGTTTTTCCTTTAATAATATTGAGGATAGAATTTAATCCTGCTTCTGGAAAATATTCTTTCCTTATAACAGAAGGAGTATTTCCTTCTTTTGATAACTTTTTAATAAGTAATACCTATTCCTTGTTAAACCAGTCTTTCTTTTTCTTGCATAAACTAGTTTTTTGAGGCATTGGCACATTAGTAAAAGTATATCCTAATATTATTTTTCTAAAACCGCTTAATGAATATAAATCTTTATAATTTTTCCAAATGTCCTTCATCTTTATTCCTTCTACCCAATATTTAGTTCTAGCTTCTAGCACCTAATCATCAGATAGTTTAGATAAAAAGTGATTTTGACCTCTTAATTGATCTTTGTTTAATCTATAGAATGCATGTAAATCTTCTGAATCAAATTCTTTGCCTATTTCAGGCCTACTCTCGTAATTCCAATATTTTTCAAATCCAGAATAGGATACTCTGTCTTTATATAGTTCATAGATTTCATTCATCGAATACTACTTTAAATGTCTTACCTTTCTAAGAACTAGTAATTCTTCATCTGTCAAAACAGCCTTAGGGTGAGTTTCCCCTCTTGACTACCATCCACTAGCTCCACCAGTTCCTATATTGTATCCATTATCAATAGCATCATACTATTCTATATAATAAATTTCTTTTATATTTGCTTCTTCTTGAGTTAAGATATTATCTTCTATAATAGAGAAGTTATCTAATACTATATTATATTTTCTCATAGCTTTATATACCTTAAGCTAATTTCCTGAAGAAGCTTCATATAAATGCTCTAACCACCTTTTATGTGTATTATAGGTTTGCCCTATATATACCTTTCCGTTTGGAAACTAAATTTTGTAAATTTTAAAGATTTTATTCATAGTACCTATTAATTTAGCTCGGTATTACCATATGATTTCCACTTAGGTTTCACCGATGCTACAAAGGTACAAAATAATTACTTAATACCAAAGTACATAATTAAAATACTTATACCTTGTAACATTGTCTGATAAGACAATTAAGCACATAAGGGCCGAAAATGGTTGACCCCCATATTACCATTGGTAAAGTTAAACTCTTTAGTCTGAATTTTGTTTTTCAAGCGACAACACGAGCTAAGAGAATCTACTGTATCACTTATATATAGAAAGAAGGAATTTCCTTGAGCATATTCATCACAAATAAACTCATAGAATTCTTTATCTTGAAACTCTCCATCTTTATATAATAGAGTACAGGACACTACAGGGAAAGTTAATATACATCTTAACCTTTCTTGGTTGAACCAATGTAAAAATTCTTTTTGTAACCAGTTTAAAGAATCCCACTGTGGTTCACTGCCATCAGGAAAATAGAAGTTACTGAACATTCCATAAAAGAAATTCTTATCGAATAAAGAGAAATTTACAAATGCAGATTGCATTCCTCTTGCGGCAGCAGGTTGATTAATTGAGTAAAGTACCTGTTGAAAATACTGATGTATCTGGCTTTTAATAGTCTTCTTTCTATAACAATACTCAGAAGTTATTCCAATATCTGCCTTCTCATAATAGTTATCTCCCCATTCCTTCCTTGCAAAATAATCAAAATATAGTAGAAATTCTGATGTAGCCACTGCTCCAGCAAATTGAGCAGATACTGCAAATATAAGATTAATATACATACCACAGTAACTGTCAATATTCTTAGGAGCTGCACTTAAACCTCCTATATCCTTTATACCACTTGTAAGAAAAGGATACATTGAAATACTACAACAATATGGAGATATGGCACCAGCAAAACCACTTTCATCGTGCTTATATATGATATGATTCTCTAAGTCTCTTATATACTGTTTACTGTCGAAATCAGGATATAATTCTTTTAGTTTACTCATAATCATACCTCTAGATACATTTATATTATCTTCTTTATGTATCTCAGCATTAAGTATTCCAATATTTTTACCATTAACGTTAGAGTTATCATCTACAGTGGCATTAGCAGTATTACTAGAGCCTTTATACTTATTAATAAAGCGAACCTTATTTTTTACAAAGTCCCTGGTTCTTTTATGCTTATATCTATATATAATGAAAGCTTTTGCAAATTCAGGATTATCTTTCATTAGAATCTTTTCTACAGCATCTTGAATTTCTTCAATACCTACTGTATCTTGATTAGTAAATAATCCTCTCAGCTGATGTTCTATCTCCTCTGATAATTCTGAGTTACAGGCTTCATATGCCTTCCTTGCAGCATTTACTATCTTCTCAACATCAAATGCTTCTACATTACCGTTTCTTTTTACTACGCTTTTCATATATTATTAAAATTTGTAAATTTCCATATATACCCACCAGCAGATTTTCTCTTATTTAAACAACATGCTGATATATTTGATTCTCTAACCCCTGTTATACTTTCCGCTATATAAGCATTTCTATAAGTGGCAAGTAAAGTTTGAGTTGTTTTATCATATTGGCTAACTTCTTTAGAACGAGTAGCATTAGCTCTTTCGTTACGACTTCCGTAATTTAAATTATCTTTATGTGATACCCATTCTAAATTGGAAGCATTATTATTATATTTATTTTCATCTATATGATTAACATCTCTAAGATTAAAGGGATTTGGTATAAAAGCAGTAGCAACTAGTCTGTGAACTTTAAAATGAGTAAGTTTATTATTTTTCCAAAGATTTACGACTAAATATCCGTTAGTGTCATCTTTTTGGGCAATAAAATGTTCTTCTATCTTTCTATACCTATTTTTTAACCTTATCGTTCTCTCACAGGATTTTACTTTCCCAGTTGAGCTTATTTCATAAAGTCCTTCATAACCAACTATAGGTCTAAATTTTTCTATATCCACTATCTACATATTATAATTTATTTAAGAATTCTTTCAAATCGTTGGGTTTAGATATACTAATTCCATTTGGTACACTTGGCATGGCTTTAAGGTATCCAGATAACTCTTTGCCTACTTCAAAAGGATGCCTACATTCTATCTGATTATTTTTACCATAGTATAAGGTACCTTCAGCTTTAGTATCGGTATACTCCCAAACTAATGGAATCAGACTTACCTTATTTACTACTACAAAATGCCAATTAAGAATTTCAAAATCCTTAAAGTAGTCATCCTTTTGAATATTTTGGAGTAATACAGGATAGTAAAGTCTTGCTTGACACTGATAGTCCCAATCAATAAAGGCTTTATAAAACTCATACTCCTTATAAGAACTAGTCTTCAAATCTATAGGGAGAATTTTCTTAGTTTTATGGAACACCAATATTTCATCTGGCATAATACTATAGTCTATTCCATCAAAAGTGCCTTTAAACTTTAGCTGATAAAGTCTTTCAATATCTGGCTCAAAAGGATTATCAGTTGCAAATAAGAATCTAGTAGCAGGAGATTCATGAAGTGCCCTTACACAAGCTAAGGCTTCATTATACATATCAGAAGATATAATAGTTTTGTTCTTTGCCAAGAACATTAGTCTATAATATTCTGCACCTGCTTTCTTTAGTTTATCAATTCTAGTTTTTGCATACCAGCTTTTGCCATAATTTACTTCATTTAGAGCAGCAATTAAAGCTTCCTCTGGAATATCCTCCAGGTTTCCATAGGTATCCTTATATGTTCCAAATAAACCCTTTGTTACATTTATAAGAGTATCAGAACCATCTGTACTCAAGTCAGCAACCAAATAATTTTGTTCAAATTCATCAGGGCTTCCAGTGATAAGGCAATCTACAACACTACCAAAAGTAAGACTGGTAGATTCCTTTTTATCAAACAAAGTAGGAATTGAACTAAATCCTCCCTTCTCATAGCTTGATAGAGTACTATGATGGATACACCCGTCATTTCTATATTCTTGTTCTGTTATGGGAAGGGATATTTCCTTAAGACTTTTCATTAAAAGTATGCTTTAATATATCAATAAATTCCTTTAAACCTTTAATAGTACCTACCTTTACAAATATAGGGTTTATATCAGGCATGTTTGTTTCCATATACTTTCTAAACAGTTTTTGTTTATAAGGATATACATCGTTAGTAAATCCTTCAGGCTTAGCTTCAACAAACACTGTATATTTATTCCAGCTAAAAGAGAAATCTGGAGTATAGGTTATATTCATTACCTTTTTACTGTTAAGCACTATAGATTTAGTTCTCTTATTTCTCTCATAGAAAGGAATGGAAGGTTTAAATCCTTCCCATACTATGAACTTAATGGGCTCATATTTAGGATTTAAACCTTCTGCTTTTAATGTCTTATATATGGAAGCTTCCAGCTTAGATTTAAATGCTATATTATCTACTTTAGTAGGTGTAGCATTAATAATTTTTCTGTTTTCCATACATAAGTGCAAACTGCTCTTTTAAAATTTCCTTTGCAGCTGCTGCATCTTCCTTGCTCTTGAACATGCAAACATGAGGACTCACAGAAGTAACTACTCCAATAGATCCGTCTTTAACCCTGAATCCATAATAACATTCAGCATCTCCAAAAGCACGAGGGTCATCCTTATAAAATTGGGTAGAAACAACTTGAACAAGTACATCTAATACAGCTTTTGGGCACAGCTTGTTAAGCTTTTCTAACATCTCTATTACTTTTTCAGAGCTGCATCCCATCTGTAAAGCAATTACTTTTATATAGTAGCCTAAATCCATGTGCTTCTTACTACTGTTATTTTGCTCAACACATTTGATAATGCCGTTCTTAATAAGTGTACCAATATTTACAGGGGACACAGTAAATTCTTGATAGACAGTAAGAGTGCCAAAGGAGGTTTTCCTTTCTACTTCATAAACAACTGTATCTCCAACTTTAACTTCTTCACCTGTTTTTGCAATTACATACTTTTTACTCATAATATTTTTCTTCTTTAAACCATTCAATTCTTTTTCCGAAGCGGTGATATATAGTATCGTTTAATTCTACAAAGAAACTATGTGGTATTTTGGAGTTGGTTCTAGCATAATATGCTGGATGAGGCATTTTATATACAACATTATTCTTGCTTATAAAAGACTCAAATGATTTTGCCACAGTTCCCCATAGAACATACACAATACCTGGACTATATAGAGACAAATTACTGAGTAGACTACCTATAAAAGGTCGCCAGATATATGTATGACTATTGGGTTTATTAGTCTCAACAGTCAATGCAGAATTAAGAAGTAATACCCCTTGCTTACTAACTTCCTCTAAAGTGACATCAAAGGTAATCAAATTATGTGGAATTTCAAAATCTATTATCGCTTCTTTTAATATTTCTAAAGAAGGTGATAATTTAACTACATTTTTATCGTTAGCAAAACAAATTCCAGTACTTATATTATGTTGGGGATAAGGATCCATGGCTAGACTCACTAATTTCAAATCATTATAAGGAGTTATATTAAACGCTTTAAATATGTTATTGTAAGCAGGTTCACAAGATTGTGTTTTATATAAAGCGTTTACCTTATTAACTACCTTAAATAACTCTTGTTTATCTATAACCTTTAACCAATCTCCAAAATACTCTTCTAGAGTCATTGATTATTAAGACGTGCTAAGATATTATCATATAATTGCTCGTTGTTATCATATTGAGTGGATAGCTCATAGTGATTAGCATCTTCATTGTTTACTTTTCCATCATATTTGATAGATTTTAAATATGCTATATCATTGTGGAGACTATAAGGCTTTTCAATAATATCTCCATTTTCGTCAAAATCAATAAGAGCTACAGGAAAATACTCACAACATCTCATCTTCCCATAATCATCAACTACAGGAACAGCAACTACATTTGCAGGATTTACTAATACTTGTAAACCAACACTGCCAAAATAATTTTGTTTCAGCCATCCCTTAGAACCTATATGCAACCCTCTACTGCAGCTTACAGTAGAATCACAATCACATTGACTTCTAGGAATACTTACTGGCTTACCTAATATAATAGTAGTACTATGACTATGATGGTCTGTATATACAGGAGATCCCTTTCCTTCATTTAAAATCTCATTATATACTGTAGCTAGAGATTTTTCTTTACTATACATAATAGTAGAAGGATCAGTTCCATTTATATATTTAGCAGTATAATAATCATTGATAATCTGCTTGACTTCAGTAGTGAAATAATTAGTTTCGTACTTAATATCAGCATTTCTATATGCTATAATTAATCCAGAATCTGAAATTTTCATATTCCACTTCCTAATAAACCAAAATATATTATCTCTGACTCTGCTGTCTGGATTTAATGAGACTAAAGTCCAAAAGTTTCTGAACCTATCAATCTCTGCAGTATCACCACGTTCCTCTGCTTCTAAAACTTTAAGTGCAAAATCTTCTGGAATGCTAAGTTCTGATACACTTAACATATAGACAGAATTACCTCTTTGAGTAAGCACCTTAGAATTTGCAACTTTGTCTCTTACAGTATTTCCTATAGTGACATCAGTAGCCTGTTCAGTTAAAAGCTTAGCTTTTAATGTTTCTTCATCATTTGATAATTTACATACTGAGTCCCATAAATCCTCAGTACATTCAGTATTTACATATTCTTGTCCATCGCTAAATAAAATATGTAAGTAACTTAATTTTCTAAATACAACCATACTTAAACTTTTTTAGATATTTACAAATATTGACTTTAGGAGTTTTTAATCCTATTTTTTCATTTCTGCCAAACATAAAAAATGCTATACTCTTAATAATTTCAGTTTTGGATTTTTCCATATTGTTAATAATATTAAGAGCTTGCAATTCAAGAGGACTTATTTTAAAGTATTCTACATCAGCTTTATTATACCATCCGTACTTTTCATATTTATCTAATATAGCATCCAAGGTTTCGTTGCTGTTTCTAATTACCTTAATATATTTAGAATATTTATTACGGAACTCCTGTATAATAGGCATATCTTTAAACTGATATTCTACATTAAATATAGTTAATCCAGATAAATCTTTATCAAGATTTCTTAGAATAATTCTAGTAGTAGCAACTTTTGCTAAAATATTATTTCTAAGATCAATAAAGTCATCATACAATATAAACCTTCTGTCTGATTCAAAAGTAGATAAATATTCCTTTTTGACTGTTATAAATGTTATATTACCCAAATAAGCTAGACTTGACACTAATTTACGAATTGTGAAATCTTCTTTTGTGTGTGTACCATATATGATGATTCCCTTTTTATCAATGTATTTTAGATATGTCATAGTATACCCTGTTACATTATATAATCTTACAGAAATATCTTGATCTCCTTTAGATTTATTTTTCTTATTAGCTGTTTTATAAGCAGCTTTAAAAGAATCAGGTACACTGTCATTTGCCAGATTATAGAAAGTAATATTATTATGAATGAAATCTAAATAATTATTTATATCTGAATAGTCTATTCCAGCAGATCTCCCATATTGAAGAATGTTAGATCTAACTGCACTTAAATCACTTATAACAACGGTTGGCTTATCATTACTAATAACGCTAGAAAACCAGTCTACTGTTATAGCTCTGGTTATTTTATCTTTCTTAATCCCAACATATACTGAGTCATTTAATAGACATCTGACATCCACATCAGATTTTGTGAATCTCCCATATCTATAAAATTTATTAGAATTGAATATCTTATATATATTATCTTTGGGAATTGCAACAAACTTAATTTTATTTAGAAAGTCAGCGAACCCTTTAGGTACTGGTTTCTTATTAATAGTATAAGAAGTATCACCGAGGGATATATCATCTCTATCTATAGAGATAGTAGCATCTTTATATTTATATTCTATATCGCTTTCAGTAGCAAATTTATAAAATGAGACCATTGTAAAATCTTCATTTTTTATAGAATCTACTGCCTCTTGTAATTCTTTTTTTGTCTCAGAAATTCGCTTCTGTATTGCTTTTTTAGTTTTTTCAGTAAACTGAAGTTCTTCTCTGTTTGGAGTTATATCTACTTCTCCAATAGGGATATCTATAATTATGCCACTGTTAGTATATAAATCACCCCAGTCAGAATTATCATATATTATTTTACCTACTTTCAGGTATCTATACTGCCTCATAGTGTTACATACACTAAAAGTTTTAAAGTCAGTAATAGTTCTATTATTAAATTCTTCTACTGTAGATTTTAAACTATATGATCCATAATCACTTTTATTTATAAACTCAATATGCAATTTATCAAATAGAACTAACTTATTAATGGCTTTAATTAGCTCATACTCAGAACAGTTTAGAGTTACAGCTATTTCCAGTCCATTCTTAAATCTTGCTTCTGGAGAACTGTTAGTTTCGGATAATTTGTCTATATTAATTCCTTTACCGTTCTTATACATTAAATAGGAATATTTAACTCCTTCGTAATAAGAATTAATATTTACTACATCAGCACATGATAGTCCTGCAAATCGTCCAATACCAAAGGCTCCTATATAGTCATTACTATCTCTTTTAGTAGAGCTTCCAATGTTCCTATATATAAGATTAAATCTTTCTGGACTCAGTCCAGTACCATAATCTCTTATAGATATATTATATTTATCAAATGCAGTTCTGGTAATAACTAATAGTATATATTCTTTAGTATTTGCTTCTATGTGAGAATCATATGCATTTGCAATAGTTTCTCGCAAGAATGATGCTACAGGTTTTGAATATAGATTTGATGTTAACAATGTAGTAATAAAATCTATATTTTCTCTATCTATACCTACCCTGTTTTCTTGTATATTTCCAATATAGTCAGCATCGTGGCTTATATCTTGAAATATCTTCATACTCTATATTATAAAAAATATGGGAAAGTGTTAATACACCTTCCCATTATTAAACTTTAATTCAAAGACCTCCTAAAATAAATTTTGCATCTTCTACGTCAATAACATTATTTCCTTGTAATGTACTGACAATTCGGATGATTACATTTTTAAAGTCTGTTGTATTGTTACAGGAAGATTTCTTTAAGGAAGATTCTTTTTTTGCAACCAGATTTTCAAGGTTATAATTTGAAACTCTAGTATAGTTATCTCCAAAAGTCTTCATAACCTCATTCTCTAAATGTAGACTCTTTATTTTACTATAAAGTTCTTTACGTGTCATTGTTTTGTTTTATTTAGTTATACATTAGAATGGAAGTTCATTGTACCACTCTTCTCTTGCTTCTTTGAATAATTTTGTAAAAAAGGTTTTGAAGGTTTCTCTACCATAAGCTTTCATGTAGTCAGATATATCTTTTCCTTCTGGAAAGTCAGGGATTACTACATTTATAAATCCATGTTCTTCAGATAGCTTATAAGCATCTTTCTTTCCTTCAGCATCATTATCTAAACAACAATATACATCAGTAAACCTTCGTTTCAGCTCTTTTACTGCTGTATCACTTATTGGGTAACCTTCGCCCTGTATATATACGCAATGAATATAAATATTAGACATCAAACACAAAGCATCTTTCATGCTACTGCATATGCAGACAGCCTTTCCTTTTTCTGGAAGTTTACTCCATAACCCGACTACACTTTTATCATGACTATTCTGCCATTTATATCCATTTTTATTGAAAGGTTGGTAGAATTTATGAGTAATTCTACCTTCCTTTCTTTCAACATAAGTATATGCATACTTATCAGCTCTAAAACAACTTTCTTTAACTGTGCCATTGTCGGAAGTTTCTATAATAAATTTATAGGAAATTGGATACACATCGGCCCACTTTAACCACTCTAATGATATCCCAAATGATTCCCAAAATTCAATATCATAGTCCCTCCATTCTCTAATAGTACATTTAAGTTCTTTATTTCCATGATTTACTACTACTTTATTATTTGAACTTATGTTGCCAACATTACATTTGACAGGATTACTACAGACTACTTCTCTTACTATTTTATCAACAGTGTCGTTATAGTCGAGTTTCCAAAGTTTCATAAAAAAGGTAATCATGGAGCCTCTCTCTGTTTTATCACCAAAGTCAATATAATTAACTTTAATTCCATCAGGAGAGTAAAAAGATAAAGAAGGTCTGGTATCTTGTCTAAAGGGACTAACTATTAGACAGGGAATACTTGTTATACCAAGATAGTATCCCAATACATCAGCCTCACTTATCTTATTAGTAAACATACTTTTACAATTAGAAGGTCTTCCAGAGCTTATCATATAATTAAATTATTTATCTATTACCAAGGGGTAGAGCCTGCATTTGCAAAGGGATCACTTGCAGTAGAAGGCTCTTCAAAGTTTGTAGGGGTTGGCTTATATTCCTTGATATCACAGAACTCATAAATACGATTAGCCAGTCCTCCATTATTCTTGCTGTCTTCAACAGCCTTCTGAAGTCCAGTAACATTCGTAGAGTTGCTCTTAAGTACAACTCCAGTATATACATCTTGGTACTCTCTACCACTGTCATCAGTACGAATACCAAATAATACTTTTACCTTATTGTTGGGCTGCAAAGCTACTGCATCCTTAATTTCCTTGAAGTCACCCTTAAAGTATGCAGGAACCTCATCAAGTCTGCAAAGAGCATCATTAAGAGCATCTCCTGTCTTCATTACCCAAGTGCCATTTACATAATCCATAACATTAGGAATGTTAAGATAAGCCTTAATAAAGTTGGTGAGTTCTTCTTCACCTATATATGCAGGACGATAATTCTGGGTAACATTGGCTTCCATAGCACCGTCCTTATACATAATCTTACCCTTAGCCTTAATGACCTCTTCAGTAGCCCAAGCAGTTCTGCCATATTCATCAATTACCTGATACTTGCCACTCTGAGAACCTTTTCTATACTGATTTCTCACAAAGAAGGTCATCATCTGAGTAGTATCTACACCACACTTCTCAGCATCAGTCTTGATAACAAAGGTGATACGTGCATACTCAACCTGCTTTCCATCTACATCTTGCTTACCTGTATATACAGGAGCTTCCTTAGGCTCATAGCCCATAAGTTCCTTAATCTGATCCTTTGTAGGATTTACACAGAGCACTTTGCAAGGTGCTACACCAATATATCTCTTAATTTCAGCAGCGTCTGTAGAAGCTGCACCCTTTGATAACATAAAAAGAAAATTCTTACTCATAATATTCATTGTTTTATTTTTTGTTGTGTTTATTTGTTGCTTAAATTTAAGGTAACCTATAATATAGTAGGCATTAACTGTATATAACCTACACTATATTATAGGTTAACTATTATATTTTAAAAATTCTGTACTATATTGATAGTTATTAGTTTAAAAGTTCATTTGCTGTGAGAACGTGTTCAGCTTCCATCTGAAGACTTTCCTTATCTAAATCAAAATCACTTCCAAATCCCTCTGCTGTAGAAGGTACTGGTTCACTTTCTACTGCCTGTGTATTTTCTGCAACAGGAATAATGGTATCAGGATAACGTAATACATACTTAGTAACCTTAATCTGTCTGCCGTCCTTATCTGTCTTGGGAGTACCATCCTCATTAAACTGAGGAACGATAGTCTTTACATAAAGATCTGTTGACTTAAAGCCACCTGTCTTACGCATTACAGGAGCTTCCTGCTCATCAATACCCTGCTGAAGCTCATTCATCTGTGCTGTAAGCTCGGCAATTTTCTCACTCAACTTGCAAACCTTCTGATAGTCTGCATCTACATTCTGCGCAATTCTACGCACCTGTGCAAGTTCTCTTGCATTTAATACATTCTTTGTCATTGTTTTTTTTTGTTTTAATAATTATAATTATTTATTGTTTGTTGCCAGTGTTTTCCTGGCTTAACTTACTTTTCGTTATTACTAATATAGTTTTTTACAAAACCTTTAGTACTATTGGCTCTTCTGTTCAGAGCTTGAATCCTATACAATTTCTTACTGCCAATATGTTTGCCATAATACCATTTAGCTTCATGGCGAATGTTATTAATGTAGTCATACACCTCAAAGCTATTGGTTTTAGGATTAAATATTAGCTTATCATCAAACTTGTGATTTTGTAAAGGATCTTTATAATCTCCATAAGGAGAAGTCTTTACCCAATTAGCCATAATATTCCTGCATTGCTTTTACAACAAGTCCTAAATCATTAGGAATAAAGTCTTCCTCAAACATGCCATCAGGAGTCTTACTAGGCAGCTCAATTCCATTAAGCTTCTTCTTGTGAGTATAGAAACCATAAGTAGGATTACCCTTATCATCAAACTGAGGCTGTGCAAATAAAGTTACAGTCACATTCTCCAAAGGATTGTACATTTTATCTAACAACTTTCCTACTGAGGATGCTTTATACCCAATAATAGAACCATCAGCATCAATAGCTTCTACATGCAGTAACATAAATACATTAAGGTCATCTCTTAGGCTACTGCACTTTGCAATAATCTGCCTAAAATGATCTGCCAACTCATTATATTTATCAAAACCTCTTTCCTTACTTCTATTAAAGAATTCAGTTCTCATAATATAAATAGCATCATCAATTACTATATTCTTAATGTGGGGTGCTTTAATATCAATAGAATCAAGATAAGACTTTACAGTACTCCAATCAGAGATTTTGAAAAGATTCTTATTTTCTTCGTTATACAATGCATTACTTCCTTTAAATGGAAGCCTTTTACCCAGTACATTAAAAATACAGGTTTCTTTTGGGTCAAGTGATTTAAGGCTAGTGGATTTGCCACTACCACTCTCTCCTAGTATAATTACAAAATTCGACATATTTCTAACTTCTACTTTTGTTTATTCTAAACAGCTCACAAAGGTAATCTTTTATTTTGTTACTTGCAAGCTTTTTATTAAAATGTTTATTAAATGTAAACATAAGAGTTTTAGTACCTCTTATCTTTTTAAGTAGCTCATATACTTTATTCAGTTCCTCAGTATCATTTGGCAAGGGTAATTCTGCAAAAGTACAGGTAGCTCCATCAAACCATAGAGGCAGTAATCCTCCCATCTCACCATCTCTATTTACTATGACTTCTAGAAATCTAATATTATCTTTAAACTTCTTGATATCATAGTTAAGATAAGTTTCTAGACCAAATCTAAAAGGACTGAATAGTCCCAATACTACATTAGCATCTCTGCTTATATATTTGCTATCTCCTAATCCAGCAACAGAAGGTCTTATCTTGTTAAGCTTAAAGGCTTCATTACCTTCACTGTCAAAGGCTTGCTGCTGAATAACAACAGGACTAAAGAAGTAACGATTTCTAAGATATTTTGCAAGATATTCTGACAGTTTATCCATAGCTTGTTTTAAGCTCATGCCTCTCTCAGTATCTATGAGATTAATAGTATCTATAATAATTATCCTATATTCATTAGGATTCTCCATCTCATATCTGTCAAAAGCCTGCACTGTCTTTTCTACTCCAAACTCATCTTTGATTTTTACATCTTTATAGAAAGTAGTTCCATGTTGTTCTGCATAGCTTCTACAAAACTTAAATATGCCAGTTGGATTAGACTCTGAACTAAATATTATGTTACTTTCAAAAAAGTCAAGAATATCTTGAAATTCATCAGTTCTTAATAAATCTAATACTTCCTCAGGTACAGGCTTATCATTTACAGAACTTCTTAAGTCTCGTGGAGATATTCTTATTTCTCCCTTAGTCATATCATAGAGGAGAAAGCTCATAAACCTATGCATTATACGCTCAGGAGTTTCCTCTAAAGGAAAATAGAATATTGTCAGTTTAATATCTACTTTCCCCCAGTATGCATATAAGAGCGCCTTATATATAAACAGAAAGCTTGCAAATTGAGACTTTCCTCCCTTTGTAAAGGAGGTTATTGCATAATAAGTGCTTTGCTCTATTCCAATAAAATCATCTAAGAATCTTGTAAAGGGACTAGGAATACTATTAATCTGTCCATTTAAAATTCTTTGTCTTCTCTCTTCAAGATTTTGTAAGGTTCTCTCCCGTAAGCTCATATTATTTAAGTTCATTTACCCAACTGTCTCCAACACTAACGCTTTCTTGCCCAGCATTATCAATAAAAGTTGCCAACTCAGATACTTCCCCTTGGTCTCCATCTTTCTTCCATATAAAGTATTTAAGAAGTCTCATAAATCTATAGTCTCCATTAAAAGAGTCTACATAATCTCTAGCTGCATTTAATATTTGTTCTTCTGTATATGTGTTGCCATATAACTTGAAGAAGCTTTTCAGCTTTAAAGAAACTTCTCTCTTATTACATTTCCAATAATATGGTGTCCCAGGTTTTTTGCCTTTGGGGAATATTTGCATGAGCTTTTCCGCAATTGGTACTATAATATCTTCCTTAGGTACATATTTATCAGATGTAAGAAGCACATTGTCACATAGATCATTCCATCTTTGAGTAATTCTATAATCTAGTTTAGAATCATCTATAGCAACAACTGCTTCTTTCTCTTCTAACTTTTTTAATACCTCACTAATATTTTCACCTGTCTTGATAAGCATTAAAGCAAGAATTTGAGAGATTGATAATCCCATCTCTTCTGCTACTGTACTATCAATGGTGTATTTCATTCGTATTTTTCTGTATTTAAGAATTCAATATGAGAAACCTCCTTCTTTTTAAGATATCTCATTGTATCTGTGAAGTGAATTAGTTCAGAGAAGTGCTCCATCTGAGCAAGCATCTGCTGAATTTCATCCTCAGTAATAATACTTGATGCAATTTTATATGCAGCTAGCTTAGCTCTACTATCAGCCAGCTTTCTTCCATAATCAACATCAAGTGCATCATTAGGAGAGCACTTTGACATTCCTGTTGTGGAGAACTCATTTACAACAATCTTTGTTTCTCCGTCAATAAGAGTGCAATTATACTTGCATACAGTAATTTTGCCATCCATATAAGTCTTAACTGATGGCTTTGAAAATCTTAATTTCAACATCTTGTGTTAATTTAAATTGTTATACAATAAATGTAAACCTGCTTACATTACTTACTTTCTCTAAAAATTATCTTTCTTTCTGGAATTCCATATTTACTATTCTTCTGCAATACCTTTACTCTTGGAGTATAACTGCTGTCCATAGATTGCATAAAAAGCCACACTGAAGAATCTTTCTCCAAAGTAGCCCTTGTCAGCTGCATCCCTTCTGGAAGCTCTATGGTTTTGCCTTCATATCTACCTAGATTATTAATAGTGGTACAGCAACAAAGTGCTATTACCACTATTATAATAATTGCAACAAATAATAAATACCATCCAAGAAAGGTTAGTCCAAACTTTCTCTTCATTTTGTATTACATATAGTTTTTAATAATATTAATATCTGCATAGTCTAACGTATGTATAAGTTCTGGATTATATTCTTTAATTATACTGTTTATGATCTCTTCTTCTCTAGTATCAGCGAAATATGGAAATATTAGTACAGGGTTCTTATGTCTATATATTCTTCCACTTCTTTGAACTATCATTCTAAGAGAACTGTTAATCATTTGAAATAATCCTATTTTACAATCTATAAGATTGGCACCTTCATCAAGAATGGATATAGCAGCTATATGTTTAATTTTCTTAGAATTAAACCTATCAAGATTTTCCAATCCAATCTTGCTATTGACACAAGGACATCCTAACGTCTCAGACTGTTCTATAGATTGGCAAAAAGTAAGAACCCTATAATTTTTAAGCTGCTTTAGGATGTTCTTTATAAGATCTTCCTTTTGTGCAGCCAACCACTTAAGTCTTTCTCCTGCTTTATGAAGCCACATATTCCTCATAATAGCATTATGCATCCCTTTTTGTTTATACCATTCTACTAAACTACTTAAATCGTTATAGTATTGTAACTGTGTACATGTTATATGTAAAGGGCCTTTATAACTTCTATACTTCCATTTTTCACAATACCCTATAGTCTTGGGAATACTTGCGCTCTTCTTTTTAATATTCTTTTCAATTATCTGATTTACAATAGTATTATCTAGTTTTAGACGTATTAATATTATCTTTGGATCAGGAAGTACATTACTTTCAATAGCATCTTTAACATCTATTCTAAACATCTCTGGATGGAACTTTTGTCTAAGATACTCCATAACGTCTCTTTTAATTGTAGCAGATAATCCAATAAAGTGATTAGTTTTAATAACTTTCATAGACTCTCTGCATCTCTCTGAGATATGATGGCATTCATCACATATTAGAATATCCCAGTGTTCTCCACAATGTTTAGGAAGGGAAAGATAGGTAGTAAATGTTATATTTGGTAGTAGTTTATCAAATTTCCATTTACTAATTTCATCTTTCCAGTTGTCAATTAGTACATTGAAAGGTATTGCTATTAATATCTTACAGTCTTTAGTATACCATTGGTTCACTTTTTGAAGAGCCATATAACTCTTTCCAAAACCTGTAGCTAATTGTAAGATATAATTATCAGCAGTAGATGATAAAAATACTTTAGTCAGCTCTTCTCTTGTCATAATTATACATTAAGACGGTTTAACTTTAACTATATCTATATAGATACAATAATAGGGAGATACTGTTTAGTATCTCCCCATACTATATATCTATATTAATCTCCAAATACTACATAAGTATAGGATTTTCCACCAAGGCCTTTACAAACTCTGTCAAGGTGTAGTTCAAGCCTCTCTGTAGCAGAAAGCTTCTTCCATTTACTTATACCAAAGGAGTACCATTCAGGACAAGCTTGAGAAGTCATATACTCATAAGCTTCATCACTCATATTAATAGATTGATTTGCAGGAATGGATTTCCTTGTCTTAAATGTTAGTGGTTCTGTCTTGTAAAAGAACTTCTTTGTCTTCTTATCAAAGTTTTTCACTGAAAGAAGAAGCTTGTTGTTGTCATAATTTTCTGGGTTTTCTCCGCACTCCTGCGGGGTCATCATTTTACTGCCTAGCAGTTCAATAGTGACACTCATTTTAATTGATACCATAAATAATTTTAATAATGGTAGATAAATACAATAATGTGGAGGTAGAGGGTACTGCCCCCTCGTCCAACAATGTCAACATAAGAAACTTATACATGCTTTAAGGGTATAACTGAAAAAGTTAATCCACCACTTTGTTTTGAGAAAACAAAGAAAACATGTAAAACTATCATGAAAAGAACTATGTGTGAGACTTTCTGTTTCCAAGTGGCTCACTCACTCAGTTGTTTATGCAGCTAAAGCTACTACAACAGGAGTCATATTGACAACCTTAGCGTTTATTGTTTTGCTATTTTAAGGTATAACTACCTACATGATTTCTTACATCTTCAATGCCGTCTAACACTATATTACCCCCATAAATCAGTGTATTCTCTGAGACTCGAACTCAGGACTCCAGGATTAAAAATCCTGTGCTCTAACCAACTGAGCTAAGAATACTATTTGTGGGCCTTGAGGGGCTTGAACCCACGACCTTCAGATGTATTACCAATGAGATTTAATACCACCACATTTTCTGGAACAACAAGGATTAGGATGAGTACTTAAGTTTCTTGGGTCAAATATGAATTCTTTACCACATACAGGGCAGATTCTTATTATCATTTCCTTATGTTTATG
>AUXO011143693.1_pt1 | contig 17621 bp, 17 predicted proteins | sample 768731 | NCBI WGS metagenome assembly AUXO01 (sample SAMN02715735, study PRJNA202380) | gut metagenome | biome: sheep rumen | host: Ovis aries | place: New Zealand: Palmerston North
CCTACAGTTACAATTGATGGAGAAGATGCAAAAGATTTAGATGATGCCATTTCGCTTTCTTATGAAGATGGCGTTTATCATCTGGGTGTACATATTGCAGACGTTTCTCATTATGTGAGAGAAAATTCTCCTTTGGATAAAGAGGCACTTAAAAGAGGAACCAGCTGTTACCTTGCTGACAGTGTAATTCCTATGATTCCTCATAAGCTGTCAAATGGAATATGCTCTCTTAATCATGATACTGACAGGCTTACACTTTCTTGTATTATGGATATTGATGATAAGGGTAAGATCATTAATCACGAAGTTTGTGAAGGCCTTATAAATGTAAATGAAAGAATGAATTATTCTGATGTTTATAAGATTTTAGAAAGAAGTGATGAAAAGCTTCTTGAAAGATATAAGGACTTTGTTCCTATGTTTGATCTTATGAAGGAACTGTCTCTTAAGCTTAGAAATGTAAGAAAAAAGAGAGGTGCCATTGATTTTGATCTTCCGGAAACTGATATTATCTGTGATGAAAATCATAATCCTATAGAGATTAAACCTCATGAAAGAAATACTGCAACTATGCTTATTGAAGACTTTATGCTGGCTGCAAATGAAACAATTGCCGAGGATTATTTCTGGGAAGATATTCCATTTGAATATAGAATCCATGAATCTCCTGATATGGAAAAGGTAGATAAGTTAAAGGTTATGCTTCGTTCACTTGGAATCTTCCTTAAAACAGGAAAGGATAATATACATCCTAAGGAATTCCAGAAACTGCTCAAGCAGATAGAGGGACTTCCATTTTCGGATATGATAACCAAGGTAACTCTTCGCAGTATGCAGCAGGCAAGATATTCTACTGAATGTGAAGGGCATTTTGGCCTTGCATGTAAATATTATTGTCATTTTACATCACCTATCAGAAGATATCCTGATCTTATGATTCACAGGATCATAAAGGAAAATCTTCATGGTACACTTGATGATAAGAGAAGAAAGCATTATTCAAAGATTCTTCCCGAGATTGCGGCAGATAACTCAGCAAAGGAAAGAAGAGCAGATGATGCTGAAAGAGATGTAACTAAATTAAAAGAGATTGAGTATATGTCGCAGCATATTGGTGAAGTATTTACGGGTACCATTTCCGGATTTACTAATATGAATATCTTCGTTGAGTTAGAGAATACTGTGGAAGGATGCATAAGCGTTGCTTCTATTCGCGATGATTTCTATAACTATTTCGAAGATAAATATATGATGGTGGGCGAAAGAACTAAGAAAACTTATGTTCTTGGAGATAAAGTAAAGATAAAAGTAGTAAATTGTGATAAGATAGACAGAGTTATAGATTTTGAATTTGCAGATGAAGAGGACTAGTTAGATGGCTAAAGACATTTCAGAAAGGCTGATAGCAAATAATAAGAAGGCCTATCATGACTTTTTTATAGACGAAACTTATGAAGCAGGACTTTCTCTTGCGGGTACAGAAGTTAAATCTCTTAGAATGGGACAGTGTTCCATTAAAGAGGCATATGTAGGTATCGAAGATGGTGAGATTTTTGTATATCATATGCATATAAATCCTTATGAGAGAGGAAATATTTTTAATAAGGATCCTTTAAGAAAGAGAAAACTTCTGATGCATAAAAATGAGATTCTTAAATTATCTCATCAGATCAAGGAAAAAGGATATACATTAATGCCTTTGAAGGTATATTTTAAAAATGGCAGGGTAAAGATTGAGATAGGTCTTGCCCGTGGTAAGAAAAATTATGACAAGCGCGAAGATATCAAAAAGAGAGATCAGCAGCGTGAAGCAGAGAAAGATTTTAAGATTAGCCTTAGATAAAATCTTTTAAGATAAAAAGCGTTAGAATTAAAAAGATTTTGTCTTGATTTTAAGATGCGCTTTTATTAAAATATATCTTGCTGAGTGCCCGGAGGGTACAATCAATATATAAGGAGAAGCTATAAAATGAGCCAGGCAAAGGTTGATAAATATAAAGAAAATAAGAAAAATAGATCAAAAATCTTAAAACAAAAGAAGATTAAGAAATATGCAGCAATTTTAGTAACTGCTTTCTGTTTAGGAGCAATTATTGGAATTCCTGTTGGTAAAGGTATTTATAAATATACTAAAAACCGCATTGAAGAGAACAAAACTGTAGCCGATATGGATTACAATAGCTGGTTCAATAATTATTGGAATGAAAAGCTTCCTTCTACAGCTTCAGAGACATCTGCTGAAATGGCAACAGAAGATGCAAATACAGCAAGCACATCTGATGCTACAGCTACTGATGCTCAGTAATGAAGCATAAGTCAGGGGTTGTACAGGTTTCGACAGGGATTTAGAGATTCCGGCAGCTATCCGTGGACCCGAGACCACGTTAAAACTTGGAAAAAAATAAACGCTGAAGATAATTTAGCACTCGCTGCCTAATTAGGCAGCTGTCAGTTCTTTTGTAATCCGCGGCATTAGAAACTGGCATCAAACTAGCGGAGAACTTTCTACCCAAAGCTTTGAGGGCGGGAAAGAATTTATGAAGCTACTGAAACAGTAAGCCTGTCTTTTGGCGTACTACGTAGGGAATGTTAAAGGAAAGACTGTGATAGGAGACACCTGAATTAAAGAGTCTTTGGACGCGGGTTCGATTCCCGCCAGCTCCATTAAATATTGTAAAAACAAAATATATTTTTGAAAAATACCCCTTTTTTAAAAGGGGTATTTTTTTTGACATGAAAATTCTTTTAATATAAAATACTATTATTAAATTTTATTTTAAAGGAGAAGAAATAATGGGGATTTTTGATAACATCGGGGAAAATGTAAATCAGAATGTTCAAAGCACAAATCAGAATAAATCAGTTACAATAACATTTGAAAGACTGCCGGAAAATATGAATGAATTTATGGCGCTTCCATATGTTGATCTTAGTGATCCGTTTAAAACAGCAGCGCTTACTATTATGGCTTTCTGTTATTATCCATCAGATAGGAATTTTGCTCTGGATATGCTTTCATATCTTAGAGGCCCAAGACCTTTAAGTGAATATGATAAGCAGTTTATCAGGGACCGTTTTATGGATAAGGATTATGTTCCACGTTCTTATTTCAATGGAACGTCACCTGCAAATGATTATAAGCCATCAGTTCCTTATAGTATCACACTTTTTGAAAATCCTTATTCTTATACAGATCAGGGATATGCAAAAATATATGTTAATTCCAGCGGTGCCGATTCACCTAGATATATTCAGCTGCGTCTTGCAAAGGATGGAAAATGGTATCTCTGGGAGCAGTTTATCTTATCAGATATAAGACAACCTGAAAGTAGTAATCCATGGGCTTAATTTTTAAAAGGAAATAGAAACAGTGAAGTTTACAAAGAATGAGAAGATAAAACTTATTGTTTGGACTATTGTTCTTTTCTGGGCTCATTTACATCCTCTGTTTAAGATTTCGTATTTTAAATCCTGGGGAATGCCACAGACAATTTATGCTTTGCTCCTTTTCTTTTGGGGTTCAAGTCTTGGTATGAGAATAGTTGGAAAAAAGACCAAAAGGCTTTTTTATCAGCTTTCTATTTTTATGTTTATTTTAATCTTAGTCCAGATGATTAAATATAACTTTTGCCGCAGGCCTATATATTGCAGGCTTCTTTGGTATGCTTATTATTTACCTATAATTTCTGTACCACTTACATGTTTCAGGATAGTTTGTTCTATCGGTGAACCGGAAGAAGGAAAGAATATAAAGAAAAGCCATTTATTATGGATACCTTGTATGATCTTTATTTTAATCGTAATGACAAATGATCTGCATCAGAAGGTTTTCTATTTTAAAAATGGACTGGCTGATTATAATAATTATGGCCACAGCTTTATTTATTATATCATTATTGCCTGGGCTTTAATTTTTACTCTGGCTTCATTTTTCCTTATAATTTTTAAATGCCCAATAGATATAAAAAAGAGTTTTTTTATATATCCTTTTATCCCTATTCTGATATATCTTATATATATGTTGGTAGATAACAGGTTCCATAGTTTTTTTGAGGCTTATCCTGTTAAGCTTCATTTTCAGCAGGCTATGCTCCTTACACTTATTCTTTTCTGGGAGGCCTGTATTAAACTCGGCATTATAAGAAGTAACAAGAAGCATAAAGATTATCTGGAAATGACTGGCCTTGATTTTACTATCATTGATAAAAGGGGAAAGATCATTTATAGCGATAATGTTTTTAGAGAGGATCTTGTTGGTTTAAAATCCGGAGAATATGTGGATGAGACAAAAATCATAAGAAAAAATCATCTTAGGGTTGGCGAGATTGTCTGGGTAGAAGATATTTCAAGCCTTGTGTCCGCGAAAAAGAAATTAGAATCCATCAAAGCTGAATTAAAAAAAGAGGAAGAAATTCTTAGATCTGAAAATGAAGTAAAAGAGATAAAAGCCAGAAATGAGACTAAGAACTATATTTATGATAAGATTTATCTTTCTTTATCTAAAGAGCGAGACGACATTTTAAATATCATAAAAAATAAAGAGATGGATAGAGAAAGTATCAGATATATCGCTTTAAAAGGTACTTATATTAAAAGATGGTCTAATCTTAAGATCATAGCAGAAAACCTTAAAAATAAAGGCTTTGATACAATTTCCATTCAGGAACTTTATTATGCCATTAAAGAATCTCTGGCTCAGCTGGATTTTTATAATATCAAATATGAGATTTCAGGTTTTGAAGATAGCTTCCTTATAAAGTTTGATGATCTGCTGGATATTTATAAAGATTTTGAAGATCAGCTGGAAAGATTGATAAAGGGAAATACTTTTATTTCCGTAGTCTTAAGTACAACTGATGATGAAACAAAGCTGATATTAAAGGGGGATTCATATGCTTAAATTTGACGAACACTCTTTAATGCTTCTTTGTCTTCTGATCTTTTGGGGTGAGGGTTTTATATGTTACAGAGTAATAAAAGAAAAACAGACAAAGATTAATAGTATAGTATCAATAGTGATAGGTATCATTTTGTTTGTTACATTTCAGATAGTTAAAAATGTAGGAGATATAAGACCTTTATCAGAAAGTGAAAACCTGTTTTTAAAGATAGAAATGGGTATTATCCTTATTATTTTTATCTATCAGGTTATCTTTGAAGTAAGATGGAATAATGATCACATATCGGATTTTTCCATAGAAGAAGGTTTAGACTCCCTTCCGGTTGGGATTGCCGTTTTTGCTACTGATAACGGTATGCCGATACTTGTTAACAGTATTGCTGACAGAATTTCCATGGAATTGTTTGGTAACACACTTATCAATGGAATAAATTTTAATCTTAAATATCATGAATATATAAAAGGTTGTGAGGAAGAACTCCTTAAAATGGATGACCATCTTTATATGATGACAGAAAAAAAGTTCTTTATTGATGATACTGAATATATGGAGCTTTTATTCTATGATGTAAAAGATGTCCATGATATTAATGAAAAGATCAATAGTGATAATAAGCTTTTAGAACAGCTTAATGAAAGACTGAGAACTCTGAATAGAAGGATAAATGATCTTTCGGTTGAAACAGAACTTATAAATATCAAGGCTAAAGTCCATGATGATCTTGGTGAAGCTTTAACCATCACAAGAAAATACCTTAAGGAAGACGATTCTTTGATCAGCAAAGATAAGCTTTTTGTTCTTTGGATGGACAGACTTGATTTCATGAAATCTGTATCTGAAAGCAAGAAAAATGATGAATACGAAAAACTTTTTGCAGCTGCCAGTGATGTAGGAGTTGATATCATAGTAAATGGAGAACTTCCTGATAAACAGCCTGCTAAACAGATCTGTTCCATGGCTATGCATGAATGTCTTACAAATACCATAAGACACGCTAAGGGTGACAAGGTATTTGTCGAGACTTATTTTAGTGAGGATAATAAGTATATCATTAAGATTTCCAATAATGGTTATCCGCCTTTGGGAAAGATAAATGAAAGCGGCGGCCTTGGCAATTTAAGAGCTATAGTTGAAATGACAGGCGCTAATATGGATATTTCTACAGAAAATGGATTTTTACTTACTATATGCATATATTTTTAAGAGGGGAATATGAAACGTAAAATATTAATTGTCGATGATCAGAATATGGCCAGAGAATTTGTTGAAGGGATAATAACCGGTGATGATTCTTTGGAATTGGTTAAATCTATATCTTCTGCAAGTCTTATAGATGTTTATATGGCCAGACTTCAGATAGACCTTGTAATAATGGACATTGTTATGGTTGATGGAAGCAGTGGGCTTAATGCAGCTGAATATATAAAGAAAAACTATCCAAAAGTTAAGGTTATACTTGCAACTGCAATGCCTGAGGCGAATTTCCTCAATCGAGCAAGACAAATCGGAGTAGAAGGCTTCTGGTATAAGGAATCCGGAAAAGATAAATTATTAGATATTATTAATAAAGTCTTTAACGGAGAGTTTATCTATCCGGATGCAACTCCTGCATTACAGTTAGGATCCATCAGTTCCAGCGAGCTTACACAGAGTGAACTTGAAGTATTAAGGGAACTTACCAATGGTTCCTCCAACGCGCAGATTGGCGAAAAACTTCATATATCAGCCAATACGGTAAAAACCCATATACAGCATATGCTGGATAAGACAGGCTTTAGCAACCGAACAGAACTGGCCATTGAAGCCAGAATAAGAGGTATTGTAATTCCGGATTAAATAAATCACCCGTTCGGATGATTTAATTTTTCAATTTCTTGCTACACTGTTAGAAGTTAAGGCATTAATTTCTTATGTGTGAGGAGGAAAATAAGTATGTTAAACAAAAATATACGTAAAAAACTTGGAATCGTATGTCTTACTCTTGCTATGACAGGTATTTATGCCTGTGGAAAAACAGACGAGCCACACTCCCTTGAGTGTGGCTTATTTAATGGGCTTTTACTTTTTCTTAGACATTATAAGTCTTATTATTATCCTGCAGTATTCTTCGATAAAATCTATGTTTCCAAGAAATGAATCATTTATTTCTAAATATTTGATCTTGGATTTTAGTTCCTCTTTAAAAAGGGGCATTCTGTCAAAGTCACCTGCATAGATGAAATATCCTGAGCTTGTTTCAAAATCTTTAGAATTTGGATAATAGCACTTAAGGGTTCCGGTATTAACCGGAATCCTTAAGGTTAAAATGTCTTTATCCCCGCTGAGTAAGATACCTTCTCTGGAAGTATCTAAAGTTCTTGGAAGTGCACTGGCGAGCTTTAGATAAATATTCAGATAAAGGCTTTTATTCTTTTCTTCCATGCTGATATTTTGATATATAAATCTGCCATGTTTTATAGCTTCATAAGAAAGAATAGAAGTAAGAAAATACATTCCTTCCATATCATCTCTATTATGTCTTAAAACCAGTGACTTTGAAGTATCGTCTTTTTCTGTGAGATAATCGAAGTAAACATCTATAAGCTGACCGCCGTTATATTTATCCTCACGGAAGATTCCAAGATATTTTTCGATAGTCTTTTGTTTTGCATTTGGAAGACCAAGGATTGCCTTTAATGGTCTTATCATTTTATAAAGATCTATGGATTCAATGCAGTCAAGTTCATTTGAAAATTCATATCCGGTTTTATTTCTTATATAATCCATTCTTCCCTTAACAAATGGTATATCGAACATATCGCCGTTAAATTCCATAAGATACTTATAACCGCTTATCATCTTTAAAAATGTATCTATTATTTCTTTTTCTGATCTGCCGTCATCATTGAATAGCTGGATGATATGATAATTTCCGTCTTTATAGAAGTTAAGGCCGATAATATATATAAATGAATTTCTAGATGATAGGCCGGTGGTTTCTATATCAAACATTATTATTTTATTTTTATCATAATAGTCTTCCAATAAAAATAAGGGCTTTAAGTTTTCTTCATTTAATACTTCATCAATTATCTGCATATTGTCTCCACTGAAATTGAATGTTTTTAAAAAAAATAATCATTTTATCGAATTTAGTCATATATAATACACAATAATATCATATAATTTTTGTATAAAAAACTTAATTGTATAAATTTTCACGACTTTTTGGTGTTGAAAGTTTACTTTTATATGATATAATTTTTAATAGACAATAATGTTAAATGGAGGTCGTACGTCATGATTGAACCAATGGATTTAAGAACACAGAGCTTTAAAAAGGGACTTTTTGGTTATAAGACTACAGATGTAGATACATACGTTGAGACAGCTTACAGAGCATATGACGAAGCTTATAATGAAAACAGAAGACTTAAAGACGAAGTTGAAAGATTAAATAAGGTTATCGAAGAGAACAGAGTTAAGTTATTTGATCTTGAGAACAAGGTACAGAGACTTGAAAATGTTTCTACATATAAGTCAACTGCAGATACAAAGAAAGCTGAGGCACCAAAGCCACAGCCAGAAACTGTGAAGCCACAGCCGGAAGCACCAAAACCACAGCCAGAGGCACCAAAGCCACAGCCAGAAGCTCCTAAAGCAGAGGAGAAATCAGCTACATCAAAATTCTTCCAGCAGGCAGAAGCTAAAGAAACAGTTGCTATGGATGATGATGAAGTATTTGTTGGTGAGATCGAAGATAACAGAAAGCCAGCAAAGGCTATGATCGGTGATGGCGAGAATACATCAGCAGACGACTTCGAATTCTTATAAACCGAAATAATTTATGAATTATAAAGAGTGCTGCGAGGGTGGCACTCTTTTTTAAGAGTGTGGAGGAATCATTTTGATTAGTTTTATCAGAGGTATACTTGACTCAGTGTCAGATGACTGCCTTGTAATTGATGTAAATGGTATAGGTTTTGAGGTAAGAACTACAGAAAGAACAATTAAAGAATTTTATTCTCTGGAAGGAAAAGAAGTTAAAGTCTATACTTATTATCATGTAAGAGAAGATGACAGAGCCTTATATGGATTCAATAATAAGAAAGAACTTAGCATTTTTAAGATGCTTATCACAGTAAATGGAGTTGGTCCAAAGGGAGGACTTTCAATTCTTAATACACTTCCTCCGGATGAGCTTTATTCTGCGGTTCTTTTAAATGATTCAAAAGCTATCTCAAAAGCCAATGGAATTGGACAAAAAACTGCTCAAAAAATAATAATTGAACTTAAGGATAAAATAGCTAAAGAAGATGCCGATTTTTCAGATGTTGCATCATTTTCAAATGATGATCATGTTATGGATGAAGCGGCAGAAGCACTTACTTCTTTAGGCTATTCTAATACTGCTGCACTTCGTGCTATACAGAAAGTAAAAGATAAAGAAAATATGACAGTAGAACAGCTTCTTAAGGCTGCTCTTAAAAATATTTAATTGGAAAAGATATGGAAAAACGTATAATCACAACTAGTGTTACAACTGAAGATGAAGGGTTAGATGCAGGTCTTAGACCAAAGAGTCTAAAGGAATATATTGGTCAGGATAAGGTAAAGAAAAATCTTTCCGTTTTTATAAAAGCTGCAAAAAAAAGAAAAGAACCTTTAGATCATGTTCTTCTTTATGGACCTCCGGGACTTGGTAAGACAACTCTGGCTGGAATCATTGCAGAAGAGATGGGAGTTACTCTTAAAGTAACTTCAGGACCTGCCATTGAAAAACCAGGAGAGATTGCAGCTATTCTAAATAACCTTTCTGAAAATGATGTACTTTTCATTGATGAGATACATAGATTAAATAAGCAGGTGGAAGAAGTACTTTATCCTGCCATGGAAGACTTTGCTATAGATATCGTCATTGGTAAAGGAGAAAGTGCAAGATCTATAAGACTTGATCTGCCACATTTTACCCTGGTTGGAGCAACCACCAGAGCGGGAATGCTTTCAGCACCATTAAGAGACAGATTCGGAGTTGTTGATAAATTAGAGCTTTATGATGTTACAGATCTTATGCTTATCATTATGAGATCTTCAAAAGTTTTAGGTGTGGATATTGATGAGGAAGGAGCTCTTGAATTAGCTAAGAGATCCAGAGGAACGCCTCGTCTTGCCAACAGACTTTTAAAGAGAGTGAGAGATTTTGCAGAGGTTGAACATCAGGGGAAAATTGATTATAATATAGCAAGAAATGCACTTGATCAGCTTGATGTAGACTCTGCAGGTCTTGATCAGACTGACAGAAATATCATAACGACTATTATTCACCAGTTCGGCGGAGGACCGGTTGGGCTTGATACCCTTGCCGCTGCAATAGGTGAAGATTCTGGAACTATTGAAGATGTATATGAGCCATATCTTATTAAAAATGGCTTTATAAACAGAACACCTAGGGGAAGAGTAGTTACAGAGAAATGCTACAGGCATTTTGGTCTGGATGAATTAATTGAGAGTTAAAAGGAGATATGGAAAATGGCACAAAAGATCGATATTCCAGTCGTTATTAATGGAAAGGTTTATACTCTTAGTGGTTATGAAGGTGAAGATTATCTTCAGAATGTAGCCAGCTATATTAATTCGAAAATTGCTGAATGTAAAACTTCAGAAGAATATAGAAGAATGAATACTGAATATCAGGGTATTCTTCTTGCTTTAAATATCGCTGATGATTATTTCAAGGCCAGAAATCTTGCAAATAAAGCTGCTCTTGATGATACAGAAAAAGAACAGCAGCTCTATGATTTAAGACATGAAGTAATTGAATCTCAGATTAAACATGAAGCTGCTCTTAAACTTGTTGAAGAATATAAAGAACAGATCAGCGCACTTCAGAGAAAGATAGTTCAGTTAGAAGCTGAAAAAGAAAGAAACAATGAATAATATTAAAAGACCTGAAATTCTTGCTCCTTGTGGAAATGTTTCCTGCCTTTATGCAGCTATTAATGCCGGTGCTGATGCTGTTTACCTGGCCGGAAATGCTTTTGGTGCAAGAGCTTATGCCGGAAATTTTAATAATGAAGAACTTATACACGCCATAGAGATTGCACATCTGTATGGCGTTAAAGTTTATCTTACTATAAATACGCTGATAAAGAATAACGAGATAAAGCATATCTTTAATTTTTTATTACCTCTCTATAAAGCAGGGCTTGATGCCGTGCTTGTTCAGGATTTTGGAGTGATTCGACTCATTAAAGAATTATTTCCTGATCTACCTATACACGCTAGTACACAGATGAATATTACGTCTCACCATGGTGCCTGTCTTGCTAAAGAGCTGAAATTCGAAAGAGTTGTAGCTGCAAGAGAGAATTCCCTTGATGAGCTTTTTGTTATGAAAGAAAGGTCTAAACTTGAAGTTGAGACTTTTGTTCATGGTGCCATGTGTTTTTCTTATAGTGGCAGATGTCTTCTTTCTTCAATGGCAGGAGATAGAAGCGGAAACAGAGGAAGGTGTGCTCAGCCATGCCGTAAAATGTATGATGGTTCATATAAATTATCTATGAAAGATATGTGTGCCATAACGGATTTACCAGCTTTAGTGGAAAAGGGTATGGATTCCCTTAAGATTGAAGGCAGAATGAAAAATGAATACTACGTTGCTTCTGCTGTCAGATGTTATAAAGATATCGTGGATGATATCATAAATGGATGCTATAAAAAAGAAAAAGCTGAAAGATATAAAAATCTTTTAGCGGATATATTTAATCGTGGCGGCTTTTCTTCCGGTTATTTCTTTAAACATCATGGAAAAGATATGATAGATGAAAACATCTCAGGAAGAAGAGGAGTTAAAGCTCTTAAGATTAAAGATGTCTTAAAGGGAAAGATTCGTATTAAAGCACTGATGGATATCAATGCGCATGACGATATTGCTTTTTTGGATGATGATTATGAAACACCGGTAAAACTTACTACTGCGTCATTTATTGCTAAGGGTGATGAGGCTGTTCTTAACTGTCCTGGAACTAAAAGGCTTAAGGCAGGAAGTGTTGGGTACCGTGTGAGAAGCGAGAAGCTTCTTAATGATATTTACGAAAGTATAATTAATACTAATAAAAAAGTTGATATATCTTACAGTGTAAAGATTAAAGCAAATGAACCTCTTTATATTTCAGCCACTGCAAAAGTTTTTGGTGAAGAGATAAGTGCTGAAGTATTTGGTGACGTGGTGGATATGGCTTCTTCAAAAGCTGTTAGTAATGAAGATATAATATCAAAGCTCTCTAAATTAGGAGAAACACCTTTTAATCCTGTTGCTTATGAGATTCAAAATGATGATATGAGCTTTATTCGGATGTCTTCTTTAAATCAGCTTAAGAGAGATCTGGCATCGGCATTAGAGAAAAATATCATTTCGTTAAAGAAAAGAACTTACGACGTGCCATTTGCAAAAGAAAGTAATAACTTAATTAAAGATAATATTAATTATTCTTTAATTAATAATAAAGATTTATATATTACGATCAGCACAAAAGATCAGATGGAAGTGCTTTTAAATTATGACTTTTCTGATTTTGAAGAGACAGTACATGTTATAATTGATGATACTTTATGCAGTGATGATATAGAAGAAATCTTTATTACTGATTATATTGCTGCTTTAAGAGAAAAGAATATAAGAAGCTTTATTGCAATGCCTTATATCTTAAGGGATGGCATGGATGATCTTTATATAAAGAAAATACTTAACTGTATTGAAAAGGCAGATGGAGTATATATAAGAAATATTGATTCATTTGCATTATACAGGTCATTTGCCCGTGAAAATGGATTAAAACGTGATGTGATCCTTGCGGCTTCTCTTTACTGCTATAATGATCATGCTTTTAAAGAGTATTATGATCTTATAAATTGCTTTGCAAATCAGGTGATTTATGAACTTTCATATGAGCTTTCAAGAGAAGAGTTAGAAAACTTAACTCTTCCTGATGGAACCAAGAGCTATACTTCTTTTTATGGCAGAATGCCGCTTATGATTACAGCTCAGATGCTTACATATGATGAGATGCAGTTAACGGATGAGCTTAATAATCAATTTATAATCACCGGTAACAACCGCCTGGGTTATAATGTCATTCTTAATAAAGCTCCTCTTTGTCTTAACAGATATAGAGAGGATATAAATGATAAAGGAATGATATTTACCGTAGAATCATCACTTGATATGAAGAATATAATAGATAATCTTAAAAATAATGAAGATGTCCTTACTAAAGAAAGTATTACAACGGGACATTATAACAGAGTAGTTTTATAACATGAATTAGAGGTTTAAAATGAATCATATTATTGTTACTATAGCTAAATATTTAAATCTTCTTTTTGTAATCCTTTATACTTTGAAATGTTTTTCGTATTTTACGGCGAAGAATAAAAAGAAGAGAAACAGCAACTTAAATAAGCAGATATTTTATATATTTGCAATGCATTTTCTTTGCCATGTTTGTCTTTATATAAATACAGAGAAGATTTATATAATATATTATTATCTGATAGAAATATCCATTGCGATATTCTATATAGTACTTTTTCATTTTGCCTATAAACATGCGTCAAGACTTATAACTAATAATATTGTCTTTCTTATGCTTGTAGGTTATACAATGCTTACAAGGCTTAATACAAAACTTGCTGTAAAACAGTTTATCCTTGCTACAGCAGCATTAGTTATATGCAGCTTTATTCCTTTTATAATGGGAAAACTTAAAGAAATGGACAAGTGGTACTTGGCTTATGCCATTTCTGGAATAGTTTTTCTTTTGTCGGTATTTGCTCCGGGGCTTGGTTATTCAGCCTATGGTTCCAGAAACTGGATCCATATAGGTAGTCTTTCACTTCAGCCTATGGAATTTGTAAAAATCTTATTTATTCTTTTTGTTGCCAGTGCTTTGGTTAAAGCAGAAACAATGAAGGATATCATGATAAATGCAGGCGTTGCCGTGATATTCATGGGTATTCTTGCTATAGAAAAAGACTTTGGTGCAATAGCAATCTTTTTTATCACTTATGTTTTAATGATCTATCTTGCAACAGGACGTGTCATTTTTATGCTGGGTGGATTTTCCCTTGCTATAATCGCTGTGATACTGGGATATCTTATGTTTAAGAACAGCCTGTTTTCTCATATTATGGTTCGTGTTGAGGCTTGGAAAAATCCGTTTAAATTTTATGATACTGGCGGATATCAGGTATGTCAGTCTCTATTTGCTATAGGTACAGGAGGGTTTATCGGATCTGGCCTTGGAAATGGTCTTCCGACCACTATCCCTGTAGTTGAAAGTGACTTTATTTTTTCAGCAATATGCGAAGAGTTAGGACTTATTTTTGGACTTGCTCTTATACTTATTTATGTTTCTCAGTTCATTGCCATAGTTAATATTGCCATGAAATGTAAAAAGCCGTTTTATAAATATGTCACTTTTGGAATCGCTATAACTTATATTGTTCAGACCTTCCTTAATATCGGTGGTGTTATAAAATTTATTCCATCCACTGGTGTTACACTTCCACTTATCAGTTATGGTGTAAGTAGTGTGTTCAGTACGTTGATATTAATGAATATGGTTCAATATACATATATACTTGTTAGTAGAGAGGCAGAAGAAATTGAAAAAGAAAGAGAAGATATCATTAAAAGAGCAGCAGAACCAGTCGGGGACACTGAATCAGGAACTGCTGGAATTCGATAAGAAAATAGAAAGAAGAAATGAAAATAACAAAAGAAAGAATAAGCCTATTGTATTTATCACTTATATCACTGTGCTTGTTTTTCTCAGTATGTTCGGATATCTTATCTATTTTCAGATTTTAAAAGCAAAAGATATGGTTGGTAATTCCAGCAATGTAAGACTTGATAATATGTCAAAATACGTAACCCGTGGAGAAGTGAGAACTTCCGATGGGATAGTTATTGCTGAGACAAGGACTAATGATGAGGGAGAGGAAGAGAGATATTATCCTTATGGCTCACTTTTTTGTCATGCAGTGGGATACAATGATTATGATAAGGCAGGAATTGAATTAAGCCAGAATTTCAACCTTCTTACAACCAATGTAAATATAGTTGAAAGAGTAAAGAATGATCTTGCTGGAAATAAAAATCCTGGAGATAACGTGATAACTACATTAAATTATGATCTTCAGTCTGCTGCAAGAGATGCACTTTCAGATTGTAAAGGAGCAGTAGTTGCAATTGAGCCATCCACAGGAAAAATCCTTTGTATGTATTCGAATCCTTCATTTGATCCTAATGAAATAGATTCTGTCTGGGAATATGTTCAATCGGATGAAGGGAGAGACAGTACAGTTTTACTTAATAGAGTTACTCAGGGGTTATACGCTCCCGGATCAACATTTAAAGTTATTACTTCCCTTGAATATATGAGGGAAAATCCAAATGATTATAATAACTATTCTTATACCTGTGATAATACTGATTATTTTACAGGAGTTGAGATCAGCTGCCATGACGGATCAGTTCATGGAGAAGTGAACCTTAAGGACTCTTTAGCTTATTCCTGCAATACAAGTTTTGCTAATATTGGTTCTCAGCTTGATATTCAGAAGTTTAGAAATACATGTGATTCTTTATATTTTAACAAGAAGATTCCTTTTGATAATGTTTCAAAATCTTCATTTGTGCTTACTTCACTTACTGATAAGTCTGAAGTTCCACAGACTGCCATCGGTCAGGGAAATACCCTTGTTACACCACTTCATAATGCTCTTATTATGGCAACTATTGCCAATGGTGGTGTCATGATGAAACCAATGATTGTGGACAGGATTGAGAATGCTGACGGAGCTCTGGTTAAGAAATATAATTCTGAAGTGTGCGAAACTCTTATGACGGTTTCGGAGGCTGTTGAATTAAAGAATCTTATGTCAGGAGTTACAGAGTACGGAACTGCTTCCTGGAGATTTAGTGGTACTTCTATAGTTGGAAAAACAGGAACAGCGGAATATGACAGTGAAGGTCACTGTAATTCATGGTTTTCAGGCTTTGATACCGAAAATGATATTGTGGTATGCTGCATTGTTGAGGATTCGGGTTCCAGCGGTTTAACTGGAGTTGAAGTAGCTGGCAGGGTTTTTGACGCTTACAGCAAATAAGTTTTTACATATTTTCCTAAAATAATAAAAATTTACGGTTCTTTTGTTTGATTATATGTAACAGAATTGTTATACTTTTATTAGATGTTTGATAATGTATCACATGATGAGTTGTGATCATAAGAATAAGACACACCCAAATATGCAGGAGGGATTGCAATGATTGAAGCAACTAGCTGCGGTGGTGTGGTAATCTTCAGAGGTAAGATTCTTCTGCTTTATAAGAACTACAAGAACAGGAGCGATGGCTGGGTCCTTCCTAAGGGAACAGTTGAAAAAGATGAAGAATACAACGAGACCGCTTTAAGAGAAGTTGAAGAAGAGACTGGGGTGAAAGCTCAGATAATAAAATATGTCGGGAAGACTAATTACACATTCACTACATCGAAAGATGTTATAAATAAGCAGGTACACTGGTATCTTATGTCTTCTGACAGTTATTATAGCAAGCCTCAAAAAGAGGAGTTTTTCTGTGACTCTGGTTATTATAAATATCATGAAGCTTTTCATTTGCTGAAATTTCCAAATGAAAGGCACATTTTAGAAATTGCTTATGGCGAGTATCTGGCTCTTAAAAAAGCAAATCTATGGGACAGTAAGAAGTATTTTTAAAAATAAGAAGTATTTTTAATTAAAAAATATTTTAATCAGGAAGTCATATGAAAGATAAATTAAATAAGAAAAAGAAAAGCAGTGGAAAAGATGTGGTATTAAATATATTACTTATTATATTTCTTATCATTTTTATTTTTTCTGCTGTTTATTTATTCAGATACTACTATAAATCTTATAAAAATGAAAAGCACGTAGATTATCTACATGAACTTATAACTAAAAATGAAGAAAAGGAGAGTGATACAAAAGCAAGTCAGGGAGATGCTGATCTTTATATAACAACCTCAGATGGCAAGAGGATATTAAAAAAATATAAAGATATATATGAATTAAATAAAGATTTTATAGGATGGTTAAAGATACAGGGGACTGCTATAGATTATCCGGTTGTTTATACACCGGAAGATGAGCAGAAATATCTTAGACTCGACTTTGAAGAAAATTATCTAATTGCTGGAACATTGTTTTTATCAGCTAAGTCGGTACCTGAAATACCAGGAAATAATATGATCATTTATGGTCATAATATGAAGAATGGTACAATGTTTTCAGATGTTTTATCTTATAAAGATGAGAGTTTTTATAAGACTCATAAATATATAGATTTTGGCACTATATATTTTGAGAATAAATATGAAGTGGTTGCGGCATTTAAAATAAATGTAAATAATGACGGTTTTGATTATTACAATCACTCCGGCGTTCTCAGTGAAGAAGAATTTAATGATTATATTGAGAACTGCTCTAAATTATCGGAATATCAATTTGATTCTAAAGCGGAATATAATGATGAATTATTAACTCTTTCAACTTGTGATTCTTATGGATCTCATGAGGGAAATAGATTTGTTATAGTCGCTAAAAAGATTAAATAGAAGTGCCGGCAGTGGGACTTGAACCCACACGTGGTTACCCACAACAGATTTTGAGTCTGCATCGTCTGCCATTCCGACA
>AUXO013665284.1_pt1 | contig 17616 bp, 21 predicted proteins | sample 768731 | NCBI WGS metagenome assembly AUXO01 (sample SAMN02715735, study PRJNA202380) | gut metagenome | biome: sheep rumen | host: Ovis aries | place: New Zealand: Palmerston North
TAAACCAGAAGATTTTGATATAGTTAAAGTTGAAAGAGCTGGAGAAGTTGTATATCAAAGAGAAGATACTAAAGAACCAGTTGAAATGACAGTTGCTGAAATAAGTGAAAAATTAGGTTATGAAGTTAAAATAGTAAAGGAGAATAAATAATTATGATAAATACAAGTTTAGATAGAACATATACAGCTAAAGAAGGAGGACAATTAAATTATGACCCAATTCCTGAAGGAGATTACTTACTAAAAGTTAAGGATGTTGAACCTTGGAAAGCTGTTAAAAAGAATATTAAAGTTATTAAAAAAGATGAAAATGGTAATGTTTTAGAAGATGAAAAAGGTAATAAGATTACTGAAATGGTTAATGACTGTACTTTTTGGAATTGCAATGTTAAATTTGAAGTTGTTGATGGACCTTATGCTGGTAGACTTATATTTCACAATTTAACTACACATCCTAATATGGACTGGAGTATTCCTAATTTCTTATGGGCTTTAGGAGTTAAAGATTTACAAGCTAGTCAAATACCTTCAGTATGTAAGAATATGCAATGTAATGCACATGTATTTATAGATACTTATGATAAAAAGACACAAAATAAAGAAACAGGAATTGATGAAATTACAGTAAAAGAAGTTAATAGAATTAAATCTTTTAAACCTTTAGAAAATTCAAATACTGAAACTAGCTCACAGCTAACTAATTTAGGTATTTAATGGAATTTTTTAAAAAGTATTTTGATGAGGTTGAGAATTGTTATGTAAGAGAGTTTGGTAAAAATTTTCTTGTTACTGAAAATGGTAAGATTATTAGAATAAAATATTGGAATAAAAATGTTTATGAATATGTTACACAAACTAAACATAATGGTTATTTTGTTGCTGGTTTATATGGTAAACAATATAGAGTACATAGACTAATAGCTCAAGCTTTTATTCCAAATCCTAATAATTTACCACAAATAAATCATAAAGATGGGAATAAATTAAATAATTGTGTAAGTAATCTTGAGTGGTGTACTGCTAAAGAAAATATTAAACATTCTTGGGAAAATAATTTAAGTCATAAAAGATTTGGTAAAGAAAATGATAAAACTAAACCTATTATTCAATATGATTTAGATGGAAATATAATAAAAATATGGGAAGATCCTAATGAAATAGAAAAGAAACTGGGTATTAAGAAAAATTCAGTTCAAAGAGCTATTTTAAGTAACTATAAAAATTCATTTGGTTACAAATGGGGTTACAAGGAGGTGATTTAGGAATGGAATTTTTTAAAAAATATTTTAGTGAAGTAGATAACTGGAACAATGAAGAAGTTAAAGTACTTTGCCCATTCCACTCCCTCTGATAACCATCCCTCAGCCTCTATAAATACATACAAAGACCTATTTCATTGTTGGGTATGTGATATAGGTTATAATGAGGAACAATTTATTGCTAGAGTAAATAATATCTCAAATGTTGAAGCTTTAAAACTTTTAGACAAATATCAAATACAAGATAAATGGGATGTTGAAAGAGGACTTTTATGGTCTGATTATAGTATTCTTAATAAAATTATGGGGTTAGGGTTAAGTAAAGAAACTATAGAAGATATGAAATTAGGTGTAGTAAAAGATACTAATAATCTAAAATTTATGGGAGTTCCAGTTTATTATAATAATATTCTTGTAGATGTTAGAAGTTATAACATTATGAAATATGAAGGACAACCTAAAGTAAGGTCAAGAGAAGGTGCTATTACAGGATGGATAATACCTTATGATAAGTTTTTAGCTAGTGATAATACTTGTTACTTTTTTGAAGGTGAAAAAGATATGTTAATGGCAAGAGAATTAGGTATAAATGCTTATACATTTACAGGTGGAGCTGGAGCTGTACCTAATGAATATGTCATTAATTCATTTAAAGATAAAGATATAATTATATGCTATGATAATGATGATGCTGGTCATAAAGGTATGGAAAGCATTTATAAAGTTTTAAAAGATATAGTTAAAGATATAAGATATATTGAGATAGGAGATGTTGTTAAAGAGAATAAAGAAGATTTTTATGACTACATACATAAATATAATGGTAATGTATTTGAATTTTATACTCTAGAACAACATCATTTTAATTTAGAAGAAAAAGATAATTTAAAAATTACTACAATTAAAGATGCTTTAAAAGAAAGTAAATTGAAAAAAGATTTAAGAAGTATAGTAACAGTTACAAGTGAATTTTCAGACCCTTATTCAGTTCCTACAATAGTTGAGATAGAAAAAGTTAAAGATAGTATGACAGCTGCTGATACAATGTTTGAAGGTGAAAAAAGAACTTGGTATTTAGAAAAATCTAATATGCAAGATATGTTAGAACTAATTGAAGTAAATGCTAAGAATAATGAACTTAGAGCTAAATTTAGAGGTTATCTAAATGTATCACCTAAAGAACCTTGTATAGATATTAGACCTAGAGAACCTAAAACTATTTTTAAATCAGTTATATCTGATAAAGATAATGATGGTGCTGGAGTGAATCTAGATATTTATAGTTTTGAAAAATTAGATGTAGGAAGCCAATATGTAATAGACTATAGAATATATCCCCATCCTACAAAAAACCAAAAACTTATAGCTGTTGCATTTAATGTAAAGAAAGTAAATGATAATAATAATTATGTACTAAACATAGATAAATTAAGCAAATTTAAAAGTGAAGGTAGTATTAAGGAAAGATTAGATAAATTATATGAAAGTGCTAAACATTATGTAGCTAAACATCTAAATTATGATATATGGTTAATGACTGATTTAGTTTTCAATAGTATATTAGATTTTAGATATGGTGAAATAATGAGAGGTGCTTTAGATGTGTTTTTTCTAGGAGATACACAAGTAGGTAAATCTGAAACTACAAGTAAAATGGTAGAACTTTACAACTTTGGTCATTTTTTATCATTAAAAACTTCAACTACAGTTGGTCTTATAGGTGGTTCTAATAAAGTAGATGGAGCTTATTGTAATACAATAGGTGCTATTCCTAGACAACATAAAAGACTTGCAATATTAGAAGAATTTAGTGGAGCTAGACCTGATTTTATAAAAACTATGACTGATATAAGGAGTTCTAATGAACTTAGAATATCAAGAGTTAGTGGAGAGCTTGTAGTACCTTGTAAACTTAGAATGATTACAATATCTAACCCTATTAATGATGAAGCTGGAAATCCTAGATTTTTAAATACATTTCCTAATGGAGTAATGCCTTTAATGGAACTTATTAAAAGTGCTGAAGATGTTTCTAGATATGATGGTTTTTTACTTATACCTAAAGTAGAAAATAGATTTAATCCATTTGCTTATAAACTAACTGGAGAAGCTATTCCTAAAGAGTGTTATGAAGAAAAAGCTAATTGGGTTGTTACTAGATGTGTAGATAATGTTAAATTTGCTGATGGAGTAGAAAGTTATATTTGGGAAAAAGCTGAAGAACTTAATAAATTATTTGAGTGTAATTTCCCATTATTTGGTACTACTACAAGTAAAAAGTTAGCTAGATTTTGTGTAGCTTTAGCTAGTCTAGTTATGGAAGTTGATGAAAGTTATGAAAATATAATTGTTACTAAAGAAATAGTTGATTTTATGGTAGATTATTTAATTAAAATATATACAAGTCCTGTATTTAAACTAAGAGAATATACTTTAGATTATAGGTCTTATAGTGAATATACTGATAAAGATATTAAGAATTTACAAGATTTATATGCTCATAATTCAACATTTATTGATTTTATAGGTACACAAAATAGAACTACTAGAAGTAATTTACTTAGTATTAGTGGACTAGAAGGCAATAAATTCTCACCATTATTTAATAAAATGGTAGCTTATAAATTTATTAGACTTAATAATGATAATGTATATCCTACAAATAAATTTAGAAAAGTTTATAATCTAATAGATAAAGATTTTAAAACTGATATAGGAAATAAAGTTGCTAATTCTAATGAAGTAGAATTTATAAATGATTTATAGAAAGGAGATATATGGCAAGAGTTGAATTAACACAAGATTTATTAAATAGATATAGAAGGCATCCTAGAATACTAGAAGTAAGACTTATCTTGTTATTTGACCTTTTTGAAAGGGAGTTTGGTTATAATGGTGTTATGGATATTTTTAACGGACTTTGTGTAGGGTTTAAAAGGAGTAAAGAACTTTTAGATACAGTTCTTGCTAGAAGATTTGATATAAAAAGAAAATCTAAAACTAGCAAGATAAAATGGAGGCAAGAAGTTATGTTTATGGGATTGTGTTATGGCGAAACACCTTACAAAATTGCTAAAGATTATCTCCTTTTAAGTCCTTCTAATTTCTATAGAAAATCTAAAGATGATACTTATGATCCAAAAGTATTTGTAACTGATGAGTGGCTTAGAGATTTAGATGATGAAGCTAAAGTTGCTGGAAATAAGTTATATAGAGATGAAATAAAAGGTTTTCTAGAAATTATAGATAGTGTTACAAATGTATTAACTAAATGGAAGGGTGAAATTGAAAATGATTAAAAAGTATTTATTATTAACTTTATTAATATTAGTTTCTATAGTTAATGTAGAAGCTAAAACATATACTAAAAAACAATGTAAAGCTTATGCTTATGAATTAACTTTAAAAAAGTATCATTGGTCTATTAGAGATTATAATAATCTTATTAGCTTATGGAATAAAGAAAGTGGTTGGAATTATAAAGCTAAAAGTAAAAGTGGAGCTTGTGGAATACCTCAAGCTAAACCTTGTAGCAAAATGAAAAAGTATGGTAAAGATTATAAAACAAATTGTAAGACACAAATTAAATGGGGATTAAATTATATTAAGAAAAGATATAAAACCCCTACTAAAGCTTGGAAACATTTTAAAAAGAAAAGATGGTATTAGGAGGAATTATGTATTTACACCAAAAGAAAAAATATAAATATGAACATATTGAAACATTTGAGAAGTTAAATGAAGTTATAGAAGATATGACTGTCAATAGACCTAATTATGTCGGTTTTGATACTGAAACAACTGGTCTTAATATTATAACTGATAAACCTTTTTTAGTTTCATTTGGTTATAGTGATAAAGTATATACTTTTGACTATAGACCTGATTTCTTTGAGCAGTTAATAACTATGATAAAACAATTAAATTTACCATTATTTGCTCATAATGCTAAATATGATTATCACATGGTAGCAAATGGTGGAAGTCCTATACCTGAAGAAGTAAAATTATATGATAGTATAACTGTTGCTAGACTTACTGAGAATGCTGATGAAAGAGAAAGTATGAGTTTAGAAGCACTAGGAACTAAATATATTGATGATGAAGCTAAATTTGCTGGTCATATAATTAAAGATATTATTCATAAGATAGATAGAGAAAGGAGAGAAACATTAAGAAAAGGACTTATGGAAACATTTCCTAATGATGGTTTTAGTACAATTACTAAAGATGGTAAAGTTAAAGGTACTGGTAAATTAACAGCACTTATTGATAGTTATGAAAAGACTAGAACTAAATGGGTAAATGATGATAATCCTTATTTCCAATATATAGACGCTCATTTTAAAAGAGCTAACTATAAAGATGTATATGATAGAGAACCTGATTTAATGAGAAATTATGCTGCTGATGATATTGTAATAATGCTAGAATATCTTAAAAAAGCTTTACCAGTTCTTAAAGAAGTTGATGAGGGTTTTAGAGTTTTAAAAAGAGAAGGAGAACTTATTAAAGCTGTTGCTTGTATGGAAAATACAGGTTTTAAAGTTGATGTAGATTATATACTAGAAAGTAGAAAGAAAATAGTTGCTTATAGAGAACTTTTATATTTAGAACTTTATATCTATACTGGAAAGCAATTTTCAGTAGGACAACATAATGAAATTAAAAAGTTATTATTAAATAAATTTAAAGTTAAAACTGAGAAAGCTGATGAAAAAGCATTAAAAGCTATTATTTATAATACATCTGATGAAATTCTTAAAAATATATGTAATAATATTCTAGAACTTAGGACACTTGATAAGTGGTTATCTACTTATGTAGATGGTAAATTAAATGCTGTAGTTAATGGTAGAATTTATACTGATATAAATAATAATGGAGCTGTTAGTGGTAGAGTTAGTTGTGATATGCAGCAACAACCTAAAGAAGGATTATTTGATAGAGATGGTAATGAATTATTTCATCCTAGAAAAGCATTTGTGTGTGATGAAGGTTATAGATTATTCTTTATAGATGAAAGTCAAATGGAACTTAGAATACAAGCTCAATTTACTATATTACATAGTAAAGAACCTGATATGAATTTATGTAGAGCTTATATGCCTTATAAATGTTATAATGAAGTATCAACTATATTTGATTTTAATAACCCTGAACATTTAAAACATTTTACTGAAAAGAAATGGTATGAGTGTGGAACTGGTAAAGAATGGGAACCTACTGATTTACATAGTGAAACAACTAAACATGCATTTCCACATGTAGACCCAAGTAGTCCTGAATTTAAAAAATATAGAAAGTTAGGTAAAAGATGTAACTTCCTTAAAGTTTATCAAGGTGGAGTTAATGCTTTAAGAGATAGTCTTGATGTAGACCAAGAAACAGCTGAAGCACTAGATAGTGCATTTTATAAAGCATTTCCTAGAATTAAAGATTACCAAGACTGGGTAGTAGAACAATTATCTACTTATGGTTTTATTGAAAATCTATATGGTAGAAGGTATTATATGGAAGATAGTAGACAATACTATAAAGGTTGTAATTATTTGATTCAAGGAACTTGTGCTGATATGGTAAAAACATTTGAGATAAAAATATGGAAATATATTAAAGAAAATAATCTAGGTATTAAAATGGTACTTCCTATACATGATGAACTTATATTCTTAGTACCTTATGGTGAAGAAAAATATGTTAAAGACTTAAAGCATATAATGGAAGATACATTAGATGTAGTAAAAAATATTCCAATGATAGGTGAAGTAGAAATGTCTGAAACAAGTTGGAAAGATAAGAAAGGATATGAGCTTTAATGAAAAAGCCTAAATATTTAGTAGAAAAATACACAGATGATTATAAAAGTTTGTATCAAGCTATTATGATAAATTTAGAACTAGATAAAGAAAGTAATGGAAAACATAGTAGAAAGTTAAGAGCTTCAATTAACCCTAATTTAACACATTTAATAAGTAAACAATACTTTACTGAAAAGATGAAACTAATAAAGGAGGAAAAATATGAGTGAGATAAAAGGTTACTGTCTACAAAAAGATGAACCTAACCCTAATAAACCTGTAGATATTGAAACTAAAGTAGTACAGGGTCATTCTGTAGTATTTGATACTGATATAGAAGCTGTTATAAATAGTAATTATAATATAGATATTGTTAAATATTATGCAACATTGATGAAAATTGAAATAAGGGAAACAGAAAATAAAATATTAAAAGAAAGAATAGATAAAACAACAAAAGATTTACAAGAATTAATAGATAAAGTAAATAATAAAACAATTATAGGTTTAAATGAGTTTATTCCAACATTAGAAGTTATACAAGATGAATTGGCAGGAGGTAAAGAAAATGAGTACAGATGAACGCGAATTTTATAAAATGATATTAGAAGCTGATAAAGTTTTTGATGTAAATTTTAAAACTATAGCTAAAGACTTATGGGAATTTTATAAGAAATTAGAAAATAAATTAAAAGAAGAAGAACATGATTCACTAGTACAAACAGTTAAATTATGTGAAGCTGAAGAAAAAATGTATAATGCAAGAACTTATATATTAAAACAAACGGAAGGTCATGATGAAGAACCAATAGAGGGTAGTTGGTTATATGATTTGCTTGAAGTTTTTAAAATGATAGGAGGTCAAATTGATAAAGATAATAAATAACACTGATTTAAGCTATGAAGTTATAGGACAAATAATAGATAAATATAGGAGCTATGGTGACCCTGGAGAAACTCATTATTATGGTAAAGTTGAATGGTTTAATTTCAAAGCATTTGATAAAATATATTTATGTCAAGTAAGGTATATGAAAAGTGGGGTACAATATTTAATTAAGGAGGAAAAGAATGGTTGACCTAAGATTAGGGGATTGTCTAGAACAATTAAAAACTATATCTGATGAAAGTATTGATTTAGTTGTTACTGACTGTCCTTATCATATTATTAGTGGTGGATGTTCTAATGGAACTTATGGAAATGGTAATGGTATATTTCAAAAAAGGGAATATGTTAAAGATGAAGAATTAGGAAGAACAGTACTTAAAGGTACTAAGCATATTAATTTAGGTGGTTGTTTTGATGATGATTCAGTTTTTACTAGGCAAGGAAAATTATTTAAGCATAATGATATTAAATTTGAAGAATGGCTACCTGAAGTATATAGAGTGTTAAAACAAGATACACATTGTTATATTATGATTAACCCTAGAAATTTATGTGAGTTACAAACTGAAGCTGAAAAAGTAGGGTTTAAATTTCAACAAATTATAATATGGAATAAAAATAATTCAACTCCTAACAGATATTATTTAAACTCTTATGAGATGATTCTTATGTTAATAAAAGGAAAAGCTAGAAATATTAATAATATGGGAACTAAAAACATACTACAAATACCTAATATTATAGGTAACAAAGTACATCCTACTGAGAAACCTGTTGAACTTATGGAAATTCTTATTGATAATTCTAGTAATGAAAGTGATATAGTTCTAGATCCATTTATGGGTAGTGGAAGTACTGGAATAGCTTGTCAAAACTTAAATAGAAAATTTATAGGAATAGAATTAGATGAAAAATATTATAATATAGCTTGTAATAGATTATTTGGAATATAAAAGGAGGAATATATGAAATTGTTTTTAGTGAATGATGAATATTATATTTTATGTGGAAGTTTTAGTAAAGCTGAAGAAATATATAGATATGAGTTTCGACAAGATGAACCTAATGCTGTTTGGAAAATTGAAATGGTAAGTACAGATGTTTTAACTGAAAAAGTAAAGGAGGTGGAATAATGGATTACAAAGAAAGATTACTTATAGAATTAATACAAGTAGCTTCTAGAATTGCTAAATTAGATATGTTTTTAGAAAATAATAGTATTGATGACAAAGCAAAATTAGAATTAATGCAAAATCAATTAAATGTAATGATGGAATATAGTGATATACTACAAAAAAGAATACTTTTAGAAATGAATTAGGAGTTAAGATTATGTATAGAGTAAAAATTAAAACTAAATTTAATATCATAGAACTTATAGTAGATAATATAAATAGTCCTGAAATGAAAGAAATATTTAATCAACCTTATGTGGAAGAAGTTTACATTGAAACAACTGAACACTTTAAAGGTAATGAGAAGGTATTAAAGAATGTTAGAAAGTAAAATACAAAAAGATATAATAGCTTATTTGAGAAGAAAAAGAGTATTGCATTTTCGTTTTCAAGCTCAAAGTAATCTAAATGGTCTACCTGATATAATTTGTCTTTATAGGGGCTTCTTTTTGGGCTTAGAATTGAAGAAAGAAAATGGTAAACCTACATTATTACAAAAGAAGAAATTAAAAGCTATTAATGATAATGGGGGAATTGGTCTAATAGTAAGAAGTGTTGAAGAAGTTGATGCACTTTTAACAAGAATAGATATGATAAAGTTAAGGGAAAATTTATATGAAAAGATATAAAAAATATGATAAACTTAAAAACACTAAAAAAGATGGTAATGTTTTAAGACAAAAATGTTATGAACTTGTAGACCAAATCCTAGCATTAGGAGAAATAAATAGAAAAGACTTATTTATAGCTTTAGCATTTAGACTTAGAATACCTATTGAGAGCTGCTACATTAAAAATTTTGATGATAAAATGTTAGAAAAAGCTATAAAAGAATTAACTTATATGTTATAAAAAGTCTACAATTTAGAAAAGGTATGATATAATGAAATTACTGAAGGAAGTAATGAGCCTTCGGTGAGGTAGATAAGAGTAGCACCTTAATAGGTGCTATAGAGGTTATTATTAGAATTAAAAATATAATAGAAAGAAAGTTAAAAAAGATAGATTTCTTATTCTCCTACTAAATAATAATCTCTATAGTGCTTATTAAATTAGGCACTCATTATACTCACTTCTATATAGCACTAACTTTAATAGTTAGTGTAAGGATAATATGTAGTAAGTATCACAGAGGTGTGAGAAAGATTAATCACTTACCAGTGAGCCATTATGAAATCTAGGTTGATAACTGACGAGTTATTGTAAAAGAGAAGGGAAAGCTGACCTGATGGTGTTCACATATTATTCTTACAGTACCTATTAAAGGTGCTAATTATAAGTACACATACTCAAATGGTTAAGAGGACAGTCTACTAAACTGTTAGGTCAATTTATTGATGTGTAGGTTCGAGCCCTACTGTGTACGCCAATAAGCTTATAATTATTTCATAAATAAGAAAGGAGAAAAACAAAAATATGAGAGAAAGGTATGATATTATTGCTAGTAGTTTAAGTTCTTACTTTGGTGTAGGTTTTAACACTATTGAAGAACAACTAGAAATTGATTTAGGTAAAGCTATTAAAGAAGTTGATGAAGAAGCTCAAGATAGAATGGACTTAGGTAATGCTATGGAAGATGGTTGTCTTAACTATTTTGAGAAGAAACTTAACATTAGTATTGATGAAAGAAATAGTGAATACAAATATGCTGTAAATGGTTTATTAAAATGCAAAAGAGATGGTAGAACATTTATAGATGGAGTAGAAACTGGAGTAGAAAATAAATATTCTAATAGTACTTCTAAATGCTTTACTGAAGATTTTGGTTATGAATTACAATGTCAAGCTTATATGATGGCTTGGGGATTGGACCAATGGTTACTTTGTGGTATGTGGCAAGGTAAACCTAGAATGAAATTAATTAAGAAAAATGAAGAAATACAAAATGATATTACTGAATTAGTAACAGTTATAAGTTCAATTCTTATGGGAATATCATCTATAGAAGATTATCCTTGGGATATTGTAGAAAAATATGCTAAAGTAACTCGAGTTAAATCATTAAATGATGATGATATTGAAGATTATGATAAAGAACTTCTTCATAGAATTGGGGAACTTAAAGATGAAATTAAAGTAAGAGAAACTGAATGTAAAGAACTTGAAGAATATGCTAAAACTCATTATGCTGATAGTAAATATCAAGATGAAGATTACAAGTATGTCATTTCCACTGGAGAAAGAAAAGGTGGTTTTGATGAAAATAAATTATCAATAGAACATCCTGAAATAGACTTGACACAATATAGAAAGCCTTCAACTACTTATACTATGATTAGAGTAAGTAGTAGAAGATAAATGATTTGTTTCTAATTTTTCACCTCCTACTGAAATAATTAGACAAAATGCTACTATCAAATGGTAGCATATTAGATATTAGGTATATCTTATGTTCAACTATTCTAGTCTTGTAGATGACTTAAAACTCTACTCATTATTTGTATATAATATAACCCTTCTTATTCTATATCTAATATCTAATATGGTGCCATTTGGTGCCAATTATATCACTTCGATTCAAAAAAACTCACTAGCCTTGTTTTTCTACTAATAACTTTTTAGCCTAGAGTTTAGTGGTGAGTAAGTTTGTAGGCAACAAAAAAGAGAAGATTAACTCTCCTCTTTTTTTTATTTATAAAACAATTCATCAAAATCTGAATAGGTTGATTTTTTCCTACTATTTGTAGTAGCAACTCCATATCTATCTAAAATAGCATTTATGCTAGACACATTATTATTTTGATTAGCTTTTCTTAATTCACTTATTGTACTAAAAGAATAACCTTTTTGCTCATATTGTTTCATTAAGTTTTGTAAATCAGTTATTTGTTCATAAGTTTTATTTAACTTATCAGTATCAACACTACCTGACATTGTAAAAGCATTTTGTAAACCACCTAATGGATTATCAGATGTAGTTCCTTCAATAAGTCTTGTAGCTGTTTTTAATGGTACATCTAAACCTGAAAAACCACTAAGTAAAGTTTCTTGTTTTTTAGTTAAGAAAGGTAAAGTTGTACTTTTTTGTCCTGGAAATTTTTCTATATCCCTACCTGTAAAAACTGAAGTATTTGTAGCTAATTCATAAGGAGTTTTTATTAATGGTGAAGTCATATTAACTAGTTCTTGTAATGGATCATCAGCAAGTTCTAGCACTTGACCAAATGGTAAGTTAGCTCTAAGTAAAGTATATTTCCCATCTTTAGTTAAACCTGGAATAGGAATATATAAACTATTTTTTAAGTAATCAGCCATATCTTCTTCATTACCATCAGTTGCCATTTCTTGTAATCCTTTAACACCTGCTAAAGTTCTTTGGTATCTACCTAAATTTTGCCCCATATTATCTAAATGGAATACTAAATTGTTCTTAGCATAAGTGTAAAATGGTACAATTTTCTTCATAGTATTCTTTTCAAAGTCAGTCATCATATCAGGGTCAAACATAATTTTAGCTACAGCATCTCTAATACCTTCACTACCTGTTGTTTTAATACCTAAATTCTTTATAAAATTAGGGTCATCAGTAGCTTTTAGCATAACAGTAAGTCTAGCCCAAGCATCCATTTTTTGGTTAGCTAAGTTGTTAAAGTAAGGAATAGCTTCTTTTACCCATTCTTTACCTTTAGGTTTTGTTCCATCTCTAAAATATTTTAATACACTTTCAGGCATATCTTGAACATTTAAAGCTGTAAGACTACCTTTACTACCTAAAATTCCTATCTTATTAGCTTGATTATACAAATCAGCTATTTCAGCTTGTTTTTTAGATAGTTTTTGCCCTCTTAGAGCCATATTAGAATACTTTTCACCATTAGTTATAATATCAGCAACTTTAGGTCCTAGTCTAGCTTGTTCGGTATAGTTTATACCACCTAAATATAGGTTACTACTATTACCAACTAAGTTGTTCATTAAGAATGATGGTGAAGCTGTTTTCCATTTTTTAAAATGATTTAACCAACCTGTATAAGCTCTAGTTAAAGCATTCATATTTTTAGTATCAGTTGTTACTTGTAACATTCTTAAAATGTTATTATCTATAGCAATTCCACCTTTTTGACTACTTATAACTTTAAGTAAATCTTCCATTTTATCAGTTGTACCTAATTGACTACCTATAGTTCTAAATTTAGCAGTCATATCTTTTAAAGTATCACCTTTAATTCTAGTATAACCTGTAGGAATTTTATCATCATATTTAGTTAGAAATTTTATATTTAAGTCTTTAGTTAATTCATTATATTCCTTATTAAGTTTATTTAAAGTTTCTTTGTTTCCAGCTTTACTAGCTTTATTCATATCTTTTTGTAAAGTTTTAACTCTTTTTAAAGTTTCTTCATTACCAAAAGTTTGGTCTATTAAGATGTCATTAACCATCTTATTTTCTTTTAATGTACTAGAAAGTTGATTAAAGTATCTATTCTCAACAGCTTTAAGATAGTTTTCTTCAAATAAGTTTTGGTGAGCATCTACAAATTTCTTTTTAGTATCATCTAATTTATCATAATTTTTATTTAATTGACTTTGCCATATTTCATTTCTTTCTCTAGCTGAACCTACAAGTGTTCTATCTGCTAGAACTCCAGTATTACCTTTTAACATACCTTCAGGAATATTATCAAAATCTTTAACATCATTCCAACTAAAATTCATTGTATGTGGAGCATAACCTATATTAGTTTCAGGAGCATATTGTTCAGCTAATTTAGTAGAGAAACCTGAATCATCTATCATTTTATTGATTTCATCTACAAAACTACCTCTTTGCCCTCCAGTCCACATATCACCTATAACACTATCAGCAATATTTTTAAAATCAGCATCAGTATTATATAGTTGTTTTAAAGCATTTATTTCTTCTTTTGAGCCTTCTGAATACATAGAACCTAAATCTACTTTTCCAGCTAATTTTTCAGGGTCAAAACCTGCAAAACCTTTAGTATTTTTTAGTACTTTATCATTCCAACCACTACCTAGTTTTATCTTACCACCCTTAGTAGTTGATATTGTTAAGCCATCTCTAAGGTCCTCAGGTATATCTTCAGCTAAATCTTGTAAAGCTTTAATAGCTCCTTCACTAGCTTCTAGTTTTCTACTTTTAGCTAGTTTTAATATATCTTGTCTACTCATACTTCTATCTAAATTACTTTCAGACAAAAGCATTAAACTTTTATTTAAACCATCATTAGTTCCTATTTTCTCATAAACTTTTTTAAGAGCTGGGTCAGTAGTATTTTTAGCTTTATCTAAGAATATCTTAGCACTATTACTAACTTCCTTATTCTTTTCTCCAATTTTAACACCTAATTGTTTTTTAAAGTTCTCTACATCAGTATCTACTTCTCTACCTTTAAGAATAGCTTGTTTAGTCTTTTCAGGAACTTTAAACATATTAGTTAAATCTTCTTTTAACCCTACATAGTTCTCAAGTCTACCTCTAGGAACTACAGCACCTTTACCAGCTAAATCACCTTTATTTCTAACATATTTTACAAGTTCTGAAACCTTACCTGACTGTGGGTTTTCATAACCTAATTTTACAATGTTTCCAGCCTTATCTCTAACACCCTTAACAGCATCAAGTTTAGCAAGACCTTTCTCAATACCAGTATCAGCTAATTTAGCTCCACCTTTTACAACTTTTTTAGTTGCCATACCTAAAGCATCATCTAAACTTGATAATTTTCCAGCTTTAAGTCCTGGTATTACAGGTATATTAACAGGGTCTAAAAATACATCTCCAGCAAATCCTAAAGCATCTACTAAATCTATTTTACCTTCTGTATCTTCAAAGCCTCCTGTATTCATAAGAACTTTCTTAAAATCAGTATTTTTCTCACCCTTAATACCTTGCTTAGCACCTTCTAAAAAATCTTCACCTTGTTGCCAACTATCTATACCACTAAATAAAGCATTTTGTGGTCTTTGTAAAAGTTCAAATATATCAAATACAAAATTTTGGTCAGGAGTTAAGTTTAAAGATTTTTCTAACCAGTTTCTCTTATCTAAAGCTTCATTAGGGTCAACTCCACTAGCTGCAAGTCTAGCACTATAGTTATTTATAGTTTTTTGGTTTTTCTCTAATTGAGATGGTTCGTTCTTTTTTCCATAAAATAGTTTATCAAATTCATCATATTTTCCAGCCATTTCCACCAACCCTTTCTATCTTCTACCATATAATAAGTCAGCTATACTTACTGAAGCTGGTAAACTTCTTAATTCATCTTCTATTCTACTTAAAGCATTAGATTTATTTTGTGCTGTTGAAGTATTTAAAGCATTACCTAACATACCATTTTTATAGTACTCTAATAATATATTATCAGCAAGACTACTTGGTGAAATTCCTTGTCTATCTTGTTGTACTAAATTAGCTAAATAATTTGTATCACCATTTTTAGTATAGTTATTTATTATAGCTCTAGCTTCAGGAGTAAATAAATTAGGATTTAAATTATTCTCAGTTATATAATCATTTAAGCTATTTTGAGTATTAAATCTTCTTTGTGTTAGAGCTTGTCTTGCTCTATTGTTATTAGAAGCATCTACAGCTTTAATAGCATCATCACCTTTAACACCTAAATAAGTTGTTAAATAATATTTCTTTTCATCATCACTTATATCAGTAGCATCTAGTACATCACCAATTCTTAATCTTCTTTGAATTTCATCATACTCAGCTTTTTCTTTCTTTTGTTTTCTAGAAGATCCACCACCACTTCTTGCTCTACTTGCTGCTCTACCAGCAGCTCCTTCTCCAATTCCTGCAAGTAAGTTAGCATACTGTTGAGTATTTTTAGCTTCTTGGTCAGTTATTCCACCTATATCTCCAGCTAAATCACCAGCTAAAGAACTTTGTCTTTCTCCTAAGTTCATAACACCTTCAGTTAGTCCTTCAATACTAGCATTATTAGTCTTTAATAAATCTGCAAGTGCTTGGTCTACTCCTTGACCTTTTATTTGTGTATCTTGCTGTGTAGCTAAATTTCCTACACCACTAGCAGTAAGACCTCTATTAGCAAGGTCTATGTTAGCATTTCTAGTACGATTAAAACTTTGATTTTGAATATCATTTAATGTATTAGAATATTCATTTTGTGCTAATTCAAAGTTCCTTGCTAATTTGTCTTTTAAAGTATTAAAATCATTATTTAACTTAGTTAAATTAGTTTGATAGATGTTCTTAGTAACAGTTCTTTGAGGTTCGTATTGACTAGTTTCCCAATTACCTATTAAATCTTCTGCATATTTTTTATAACTTGCCATATATTACCTCCATAAACCATATATGAAATTTTGTAAAGCACTTGCTGTTGGACTTGCTGTTGGAAGTCTAAATGATGATTTACTAGAAGATGTAATATTAGTTTTAGGAGTAATAACACCATAACCAGCTGGTGAACTATATCCACCTTGTGTTGGTCTAAGTCCTGTATTTTGTTTAAGCCATTTATTAGCTTCACTAACATTTTTAACAAGACCTCTTTGTACTAAGAAATCAGATGCTTCAGCCCAAGATTTACCTTTCAATGCTTCTTGAATTGCTTGTATACCTTGGTTCTTATAATTAGCTTGTGTAGCTCTTAACATAGCAGCAGCTTGAGCAGCAGCATCCCTTCTAGCTTGAATTTGCTCAGCAAGTTGTGCAACTTGAGCTCTATAAGCATTTCTACCAGCCTTTTCTCTAGCATTAATATCAGCAAGTGCTGCATTTAATGTATTTTTTGCTGTTTCCATATTAGTGTTATATTCATTAGTGCCTGTTCTTTCATTAGCTTCTAATTCATTCATAGTATTATAGTAAGTATTAGCAAGGTCTGAATATTGTCTACCAGTTTCCATTCTATTTCCTAATCTATTTAGTTGAGCAAGTCCACCCCTTAGTCCACGAGAAGCTAAGTCAGTTGCATCATTTCTATTTTGCAAATAAGCATTCTCATTAATAGTACTTCTACCTGAACTAAAACTAGTATTAGCTTTTTTTCTATTACTTGCAATAGTACTTAATAAATCATTATAAGCATTCTGAAAAGATGTTGTATTTGTTTTATAAACTTGATTAGCTAAACTTCTCTCATTATTTAGACCTTTTAAATTTATGTAGTCATCTTCTTTGCCTAAATATTTTTGAGCTTCTTTTTTAGAACTAGCCATAGATTTATCACCTTACCTTTCTTATATTATATCATATTTTAAATGTTTACATGAAAATAATTAGTATTTATATCATAAGTATATTCTACAAGTGGGAATTTTTTAAGTAATTCAATTACAACTTTAGCTTTAACTCCTGAAATCCTTCCATCAAATGCTCTAAATGATAGATGTTTACTATATTTTACTCCTCCCACTTCTTTATTTCTTTTCTTACAACGAACTCCTGAACTAATAGACACACTTTTATCATAGTAATTTCTAAGATATTGTGCTATCATTATAAGCCTCATAGGACATTTCTTTTTCTTTCCATTATAACCATCACAATATTT
>AUXO014305215.1_pt1 | contig 17615 bp, 15 predicted proteins | sample 768731 | NCBI WGS metagenome assembly AUXO01 (sample SAMN02715735, study PRJNA202380) | gut metagenome | biome: sheep rumen | host: Ovis aries | place: New Zealand: Palmerston North
TTTGCCATGTCATTGATGATTTTGCTTGTTTTGAATTGCAGCACTAAGATAGGTGAAAATCCTGACATGGCAAAACCCCGAACAACTTTTTGTTGCTCAGGAACTTGCAATTAAATATGAAAAAACAATTGGATTCTTGATTATTTTTCCAACGATAAGGAAGATGTTCCAATACATCTCACATACAAATAATTGCTATATAATATTTTATCTTGTGACGAAACTAGTTTCAGACGAATACGGCAGACGCAATTGTTGGGTGTACGTAATTGAAATGCTACATCATCATCAATTTCTCCTTTTACAAGTGAACGGTGAAAATCATCAAACTTGTAAGATTGATTTTTGTCATTTTTAAGATCAAAAACTGGTATAGGTAATGTGTAATTATACACATCCGTCAATTTATCTTTTGTATTGTCACCTCTAAAGCCATAGGATGTGCCATCTTGTAAAACTAATCGACCAACAATTAAATCTGATGGTTGCATTGGTCGTGACAATCTGATTGAAGCATGATCAGGATTCAAGTTAATTGTTTGACTATTCTTAAATGTGGTGAAGCTTTCACCCTCGCGAAGAATGGAATATTCTATTACCCCTTTATAAACGACAAGAGCACCAATATTATACACTTCTAATTTATGGTCAGATATGGTAAAACAAAAAGCTGGTTGATCATCGTAACGGTATTCATCAATTTGTAGTTCTGCACTAGTCAAAACTAGTGTTTGCTTATTCATACTATGAAGTTTTAATTGTATGGTAGGTAAATGATTAGCATTTTTTATCGTCATGATACTGTTCGCAGATACCAATTTTGCTGTTTGCCCAGGTTGATAGTCAATATAATCAGATACTGGGTAAATATGCATGACTGATTGTTGATCTATAGAGTCGTCATAGTGAAAAAGTGAAAATGAGGTGTCATTGATGTCGCAATCGTATCGTAAACGTAAATTGTCATATCGCATAAGAAATGCAGTAGCTTGATATCCCGTCATAGGGTTATTATTTTTAGAAGAAAGAAAAGACATACCAAACCATAAAACACAAACTATTATAAAAATAACAAACATCCATAAGAAATAATAAAAAATATGATTGTATTTGACTGGTTTAGACACTAAGGCTGACTTTAATTGTTCAATACTTCTATCATAATAGACCTGACTCAAAAACGTTACTTGTCTACTACGTAAAGTACGAAGTGATTCTGGCAAATTATCAGGAAACTCAACAATTTCATCTGTCGACAGCAACACGATATTTTTATTTTGTAAAAGGGCGTGTTCTATCTCTTTTCTAACCCAATCATCACTATTATAACAACGATTAAGTGCATCTTTAGATAAAATGAGTACGAAATCTGTAGCTTTTTCAATTGCTTTATAGATTTGTGGATCAATTACTCCATTCTGCATGGAATTGTAATCGAAGAATGTGTTAAAACCAGCGAGTGACAGCCGATCATAAATATTTCGTGCTACATCTCGCCCCCCTTCACGACGATAGCTAATAAAGACTTGTACGTCATTATGTAAATAACAGTTATTCATGATTCTTTGTCTAAACAATCATCAAATATCTCCATGTCGGGGCTTAAGATAATGTAAATGAATGTTTTTAGAACTTATATCTAAGTCATTACTGTTTCCTACTTTTATCTTGAAATGATGAATAGCAGATCGTGGACATTTCAGCCTCAGGTTAATTCTTTCATTACCTCCAGGAGCAATTGAAGTTACATAAGGAAAGCGTAGAACATAATTATTTCCAACGGGCTTCAAATTAACATCAAAATGATCATCTATGTCGTCAGGAGCTCCATATTCATTTGATGTAGATAGAATGATTTTTCCTTTAAACTTTATTTTATGAGGATATTGTGCAAATGATAACTGTCCAAAAATACGAGCAAAACCATAATAAACATCCTCTTCAGAACCATTCCCCATTTCATTATATTTACCTATTTCAAAAGGGCTGAATAATAATTTCCATTTTTCAAAATTGTTATCTTTAATCTCAGTCCAAATTCCAGATTCCTTTATACTTGTTTCTTCTTTCCCAATTTCTTTGGAAATAGCAGAAATATCATATCCCATTTTTATGAGATCGTCAATAAAGTTTATATCATAATCGTCTTCAAAATAAGGTATTTCTATCTTTTTGTTATATTTACCATTAAAAGTCTCATTTTTCTTTAGTATTTTATACTCCAATATCGCTTTGCCCCAATTTTCCCAATTCTCATTTGTAAAAGATAATGAGTTCATCTGTGATTCAGAAGTGTACATATATAAATATGGAAGTGAATCCTTTTTGCTTTCTGACACATCTAACACAAGTTTGTCTATGTTCAATGGAGAATCTGTGTTGTTAACTAAATAACAACCGAGAATAGGGTATTCGTTCCGGATATCTTGAAAATAATCGTCAATTTCTATCCGATTTCCATAAATATAATTATCATAATATGTTGACGTTGGTTCTATCCAGAGGTCATAATTATCCTGTTTATCAAGTTTAAAAGAGAAATTATAGTCCAAATTAAAATCACTATAAAGAGGATGATGAATATGTTCCACTGTAACATCAACATCCAAATGTTCTTTATTATCTTCGAAAATAGTTTCTTCAGAATGTGCTAAATATCCTTCGTCTTCTACATTACTACCAGTAGACGTCTGTCCATTGCAGCCTATTATCAAGAAAACAGACAAGTATAACATATACAACTTGATATATGTACTTTGTAATAATGTAAATAAATGAGAAAAACCTCTTTTTCTGAATGATAATTGAGTCATATTATTTAAAATAATGCAGCTAAAAGCTGAAGTTTTTCATTAAGTTACTGAGCAATCAAAAAGCCGAAAAAATTGCCATCTCTGATTGTTTACTTTTATTATAGTTTTGCTAAATAATAAAGCAAAATACCTATGACAAGGCAAAAATAAATATAAAATGTGATTTTTGCAAAAGTTATTTAAATTTTAACAATTATAACTAACAATGTAACCATTTTGTACACCACGGGAGCCCTGAAGCTCCCCAGCAAAACAAGGTATTACAGGTTTGCAATAAAGAAGTTAACCATCCAGTCTTACACGAGCGATTTTTGAAATAATATTTTCAACCATCCACTAAGTGGACGCATTTTAGAATAATTTTTGTTAATGTTGTCTTCCACCAACAAGTCCTGTGCAGTATTTTTACCATGAAGCATGATATCATGATGTAACTACTTTTCCATCAAATCAAAATCAGATTCAGAAAGACAGGATTATAGTGACTGCATATCTGGAGGTATTCATTTTCTGATAGTGGCTTCTCCTTAATCGTGTCTGATTGCAATTATATTTTAACCCACCTTGGCATCCTTAATGCTCATTACAAGGTGCATAAACTCATGCATAATGAGATGTTCATGGTATTTCTGCTTGGATTCACCACCTCTCGTTTGTAATCACGATTGAGAGTGAAATATCATTTAGATGGGCACGAGTATTCAAAATTTGATCCTTTTCTATTCTTGGTGGAACAGAATTCATCTCTTAAAGACTTTTTTGCTCCAAGCCAATTTTGATGGAATAATCAAAATCATCCGTAATTGCATAGGATATAAGTTCATAGCCAACTACTGAAGTCCCTTACGTTTCCCTGTGTCTTATGATCAGATGCTACCCATTTTTCATGCACTCTACAAAAACATTAAAAGCTTGCTGGTAATCCTTTTTATTATTTATAATAGTATAAAGCCAAGCCACAATACGTGTTTAGATATGTATCTTCATTTTCCAAGATTTTATATAAGTAATTCGTACCATTTTTTATCATAACTTAAGAATTAAAAAACAACATCTGCTTTCTAAAAAAATCTTATATTTGTTTGACTATCTTTCATTTTATTGCACGTTATTAGAAGAAAATTTACTAACTTTGCACATATATGGTTATTTTAAGCGCGTGTGCGTGCACATACGTAAATTTTATTTTGATTATCACCTTATTATATATATAAAATAATTCAGTCATGAAAAAAAACAAATATCTTCCTTTGATAATTGCCATTATCCTGGGAATTATTTTAATTCCCTTTATTATAGACAATGATGGCCGATATGTTGTTTCTTATGATGAAATTAAGCCTATAAAACCCTATAAACCCTCCAAAGTCAAACTATATGTTGAAAATTCTGGAAGTATGGATGGCTATATGTTTAACGGTTCAGAATTAAAAGATGCAATCTATAGTTACATAAGCGGTTTGCAAACACATGCAGATACAACTGAGTTGTATTTTGTCAATAGTGACGTTTATAGTGAGAAAGCTTCATTGCATGAAGTTATTTACGCCATGTCCCCCTCTACATTTCACAGTTCTCCTGGTAATAAGGCAAATACTGACATAGCAGATATTTTCAGAATGGTTCTTTCACGAATAGAAGAGAATAGCATTAGTGTACTTGTTACTGACGCTATTTTAGATTTACCCTCAGGATCAACTGCTTTCTTTCACACAAAGCAGACCCAAATCAAATCTATTTTTGAGAACTATTTAAAAGCAAATCCTAATTTTGCTATTGAGATTTTCCGTATGTCATCTCGTTTTAATGGCAAATACTATTACACAGGAGGAAGTATTGTTTTATCCAACCAGCAACGTCCGTATTATATGTTTGTATTAGGAGACAAACAGGCATTAAGTGCAGCTAATGGTATAGTGGCAAAGAGCCAGATTCAACACGGAGTTGAAGATTACTATGCATATTCTTCATATACACAGGTTCCTTTTGTAGTTTTGAACAAAAAGAAGAAGGGACATGATGGACAATTTGATGTGCGTTTGCAACAAAAGGCTGTCCCTGTAATAGCAAAGGTTGACCTTCAGTACACTCTTCATGATGAGGAGTTCCTTAGAGAACCCAACTTGTATGCTGTCGCTTTCGGTGATGATAGTATTAAGATTAAATCTATCAAGGAACTTCCTAAAGAGCCTGAATATACACACGCATTTACTTTAACATTACCAGAAAATGCTGATGAAGGAAGTGTGAACCTATATTTCTGTCCTCCACCTTACCCATTATGGTTGGATGAAGCAAATGATGATTTATCAGATGCTTCAGTAGCAACAACAATGAAAACAACGGGTATCAAATACATTATTGAGGGCATTTCCGATGCATTTGCGAGCACATGTGTAAACAATCCTGCACCATTTACAAACGGAGATAAGGTTTATACACCTAAAGACCAAGTAAGCAAAAAGCCAATTCCAGTACTTGCTGGATGGAAGTTCCAATTGGACAAAAAAGAGAACTTTAACAAGTCACATAAACAAAAAACCTCCCAAAGAAACAACAAATAAAATACTATCATATGGACAAAGTCTATTATTTCCTTTCTAGCTTTTATGGCGACGAGCTCCATGATTTTCTTCTTGGAGTTAATGGTATGAATGACACTAACCTTTTTAATGTCATGTTTTTTGTTCTTGTCATTATTTCCATGGGGCTGACTCCAGGCTTTTATTATAAGTTTTGGGATAGACCTACATGGTCATCTACTGGAAAATGGCTATTAATACTGCTGGTTAATGCTGTCATTGTTTTCTTGGTCAATGTTATTTGGGTTCATTGCTTAGGAGATATGATGGTAGATGAAGAGGGAGAAGAATTAACCATTGGTCTCACTAATATAGTTGGATTCGGTTTTGCATCCGCAATTCTTGCAACTGTCTTATTCTTCTTTGCTTCTTTGGGTTGGAAAACACAAAGTACAAATTGCCCAAGTACTCCTTTCTAAATCTTAGGAACTATGTCAAAATTATATGTATTTGCAATAGGTGGAACAGGTTCAAGAGTTCTTCGTTCCCTTACAATGCTTGCTGCCGCTGGTGTAGAAATACAGGCAAATGAAATCGTACCTGTTATTATAGATCCAGACGTTTCCAATGCAGATTTAACTCGTACCGTTACCCTTATGAACCGCTATACAACGATTCGAAAGGGGATCGATTTTCATGACGGAAACGAAACGAATTTTTTCAGGACAGAAATTAGCGAAGCAGTTCAAAACTATACATTGCATATTAAAGACACTGAGGATAAACGTTTCGATCAGTTTATTGGTTACTCTTCTCTATCTCCTGAGAACAAAGCTATGATGAGCATGTTGTTCTCTGAGAAGAATCTTTCAGCCCAGATGCAAGTCGGGTTTAAGGGAAATCCAAATATTGGAAGCATTGTCTTGAATCAAATAGTTTCTTCACCACAGTTTGATGAATTCGCTACTTCTTTCGCAGAAGGAGACAAGATTTTCATTATCAGTTCAATTTTTGGTGGCACAGGTGCCAGTGGTTTCCCGCTGTTATTAAAAACGCTTCGTGATACTGATGCAACATTTCCAAATCATAGTATCATAAATAGTGCCCAAATTGGGGCTGTAACCATTTTGCCATATTTTAAACTACAACCATCCGAGGAGAGCGAAATTGACTCATCTACATTTATTTCTAAAGCTCGTTCTGCATTGGCTTATTATGAAACTAATGTTGTTGGTAATCAATCCATTAATGCACTCTATTATCTTGCTGATGATGGTAACATATACGAAAATAATGATGGTGGTATTATGCAACAAAATCCAGCTCATATAATTGAACTAATTGCAGCAACAGCCGCTATCAATTTTATGAATACAGATTACACCGATAAGCATATGAATCTCGAATTCGGAATTCGAGATGTCAGAGATAATGACGGAGTAACTTTTAGTACATTCCATCCTGAGACGGAAGCTTTACTAATGAAGCCAATGACTCAATTAACTATGATGGCTAATTGTCTTCAGCCTGGTAGCTCACAATACAATTTTGTAACATCAGAGAATTTGGTTGCAAATGAGACAATTTGTGAAAAAGAAAAATTTTATACCACACCATATTTTTCAGAACTAAAAGCTTTTTTAAAGACATATAAGGAATGGCTTCAGGAGTTAAACGAAAATAAACGCTCATTGAACCTGTTTAACTTAGGATGTGGTGAAAAGCCGTTTGAGTTAGTAACAGATCGCAAACCTCAACAGGGAGGACTCTTTTCACTTCGTGCAAAAGATTATGAAGCATTCTATGGTGCTCTTAATAAAGCTGCTCAAAAGGTTCGTGGAGACAAAGCATCAAGTTTATTTATTGAAACATATTCGCGTGCGACTAAGAAAATGGCAGAAGATAAACTAAAAATGTAATTATTATGTCAAAGATTTTTAGATTGGGTGCAGGCCCAAACACATATACCGACTGGAACGCATCTCCTTCGTTCCCTTACAATAGTAATAATCGAAATAAAATTTTGGATCCCGATGGAGCGACTGCTAAGAAGGAAATAACATCAATACCTTCTCCCTTTGCTCGTATCGATTTGGTTAAAAACGCTTTTCGAGAGGTTTGTGACAGCAAGAATCTTGATGGACAGACTATTTTCCACAAGATGGTTTCAGACGCATTTGACATAGGTGAAATATTATTCAACATAGACCGTTTCAGTGATAAGGTTGAGATAATTACTTGGAATCCTGGAAACAGTATTAATGAAATGATAGCTTCATCGGTTGATGGGCACAAGTATTTGGGTAATGCACTTAAGAAGTATTTGCAATCCGATGCCAAAGCATATAACTTTGCTTCCATGCAGAATATCTATATACTCAACTACAAGAAAGGCAAAAAAGAATTGAATATTATAGGAGCAACATCTCCTGCTACATTGTTCTTTTCAAATGCAAATGATTTAAGCTATCTTTCTGATATATTGTCGTTTGAAATGGACAAACCTTTTGACTCATTTTACAACCCACTCTATAAGCGCGATGCTCAGTATGTAAAGTCTTTGTTCCTTTTTAGGAAGAACTTTCCAAATTTTGCTTCTGTTTTTCCTGAGTTGAATGATTATTTTGAATTAACGTTCCAGAATCTGACTTCTGAACTTCGTGAGGAAATTCGCAATTTAAATTCTAACGATACTGATAATTTTGGAACAATCTCCGTTAACCGAGGTACTCAAAATGATATTGTCGAGGTCCTTGGTCAAGAACTATACAAGTTAAGTGGTACGACTTCCATTGAGAATTCAGACTTCCTGATTGACTCATCAAAGTGTGATGAGGAAATTTTGGTATTGCCAATAGAAAAAGGTAACACTTATAGCGAATTGGTGTATGTTGCCGAGAAATGGGGTGACCAAAAATGTGCACAGGCTTATGATGAACGTGAAATTGCAGACCGAACTCTTCCTTCACGTGGAGACAAGCAACCATATCTCACAATCAGCGACTTCTTGGAGCCCCAAATAATCCGTGTGCCATACCTATTAAACGAGGAAGAATTCTATACAGCGCATCATCGTAAGAATGGCGAAGAAGCTACTTTTCTTTTGCCTCTAAAGCCTTTATTCTTTAAATATTTCAGCGTTGATGATATCATCAATAACCAAATGATAAGTATCTCAACTATTTCAAAATCCTCAGCAGATGTAACACTACGCATTCCTATCCGCAGCAAGAAACAACGCAAGTACGTAGAGTACAAACGTTCCTACTATGATTCTGGTGCAGACCCCGATGAGATAAATAACAAGGGAACTGTCTGTGAAATGAAGATTTCAGGTTTTGTTATGCCTAATGTTCGTTTTTTACGTCCTGAAGAAGCGATTTATAAAGTAGGATTGGTTATGCTAAACTCCAACCCTTATAAGCTTAGTTTCTTCCATGACGATCAGATTATCCGAAACATCACACCATCGGTAAGACAGAGTGAAAGTGAGCTTGCAAAAAATGCTGTATATACAATCGCTAAAAACAACTTTGATTTCATCCGTGTGTCTGCAAACAATTCTATTCACAGCATTATCATACCAAGGTTTAAGCCTCAAACAATAAACAATGTTTTTAAGTTTGCGGTAGACCTTGGAACGTCAAATACTCATATTGAGGTTTCCAAGAATGGACGTGACTCAGAGGCATATAACTATATCAAGTCACCTGTTAGCAGATTTTTTGTTCAAACATTCGATGACCATGGAGGTCCTAAAAATCTGCAAATAGAAAATAATATAATGGAAAAAGACATATTGCCATCTAAGGTTGGTAATGGTTCTGATTTTCGTTTCCCGACCCGCACCATTTTGTCATGCGCAAAAAACATCGATTGGTCTTCAAATTTGAACTGTTTTGAAATGCATAATATACCGCTAACTTATGGTAAACGTGTTGAATTGTCATATAATGATTATCATTATGACATTAAATGGGGCACAGAGGAAAAAGACAAAGCCATGCTTCGCTGTTATATAGACGACATGTTATTTATGCTCCGTACCATGGTTGTGGCTGAAGGTGGAGATCTTGCTAAGACGAAATTGACTTGGTTCTTCCCAATCAGTATGCCTGGAGGAAGGAAGCAGAAACTTGCTAAGATATGGAACGAGAAATTTGGTGAATACTTTCCTGGTTCTACAAATGGCATTGAGCCCATGTCAGAATCTTATGCTCCAGTTTTACATTATCGTGATGAATATTCGACAGTATCAAACCTCGTCAATATTGATATTGGTGGAGGTACTACAGACGTGGCATATTTTGTAGAAAAAGAATTGTCATTCGTTACTTCATTTAAGTTTGCTGCTAATGACATCTTCCAGGATGCTTATGCAAAAGACACGGTTCACAATGGTATAGTTGATGCCTATAAGGACAAGATTAAAGCTGTATTGGAATCTAATTCTTCAGATTCTGCAGTTAGCGATGTTCTATCCATCTTTGACTCTGACAATAACCGTCATCCTGCAAATATGGCATCCTTCTTGTTCTCCTTGCGCGATAATCAGAATTTGAAGAATGTTAATAAGAATTTGATTGACTTTAATGAGCTGCTTCAAGATGATGAACAGTTTAAGATTGTCTTCGTGATCTTCTATACTGCAATCATCTATCATATCGCTCAAATTATTAAGTTGCAGCAATTACCTTTACCTCGCCACATTTCATTAAGTGGTAATGGTAGTAAGGTCATTAAGATTATCTCCACTGATACTGTTATCTTGTCTTCTTATACAAAGAAGATTTTTGAATCGGTAACTGGTCAGAGCTTTGGCAGTAATCGTCTCGATATACTTGGTCTTGATAAAGAAGGCTCAAAGGAATCAACATGCAAGGGTGGCATATTAGGTTCAGAGCCCGATGGCAATCTGGAAAAGCAGGTTATTCTCAAATCTACAGGAAATGAACTAATGACAAATGTTGTGTTTAGTTCTGTTGACGAAGCTTATAAGAAGTCGGTAGTGCAAAGTGCACAGAAATTCTTTGAGTTTTTCTTCTCTCTTTGTCCTAAGTTTAATATGAAAGACAACTTTGGAATAACAAATAATAGTATCAATATAGCTAAGATGTATTGTAACCAAGACCTTACTACTTTTATTAATCGTGGTCTTGACATACAGCGTAAGGACTATGAGGATTCGGACCCACTTCGCGAGACTTTATTCTTCTATCCTTTGAAAGGATTCTTAAGCAATCTTATAAACAATTTAACTGACTAATTATGATTTTTATACAAGAAAATGCTTTGCTAATTGTTAGTATATTATTAGTTTTTATATTCATTTTAATAAGTATATTAATAATCCAGCATAAGAATAGGCTAAAGAGTAAAGGAACAAACAAAGGTGGTTCATCAAAAAAGAAGCACTATGAGAATACCGAAAATACTGAATATTTAGCCAAACAATATAAAAATGAAAATTTTAAATTAAATAAAAAATATTCAAAATTATATGATGATTATAAAAAATTAAATGATGATTATTATCAAATAGAAAAAAAATATAAAAAATTCCGTGATGAAGTTGAACACCTTAAAGATGAAATAGAAAACTTGAAAAAAGAAATATCTAATAAAGACCTAAAAATAAGAGAATTGACTCGTGACAACAATGAGTTAAGCAAGTTGCAAGAAGACGATTCAGCTACTATTTCGGAAACAAAAACGGAACATTCAACATTCAATAATTCTAAATCGGAATTAAAAGACGTTCCTGAAACTAATGATTCTTCAAACTCTTCTAGACCCACCTATGATGAGGTTTCTTCTGTTGAAGATAAACAAAAAGAAATCATTTCTAAGGAAGAACAAAAAGTTGATCATACAAAGGAAGATTTGAAAGCTATTTCTACTGAGGAAGAGAAGAATGCTGAACCTTCAAGTGAAGAGTCAAAGGTTGAGTCTCTTAAGGAAAAAACGATGTACGCATCATTTCCTCGTTCTGCCGGCAGTAGCAGCTACTTCTCTGACTTGTCTGAAATCTTGGAAGATGACTCATATTTTGAGTTCAAAGTTTCTGTTTCTTCTGGCAAAGCAACTTTTAAACCGCTAGACTTCATGAAGATTCGTAACTTTGACCCTGCTATGGTTGCCATGCGTACCGAAGGTGTAAAACCAAATGTTGCTTCAACAGTTCTGGGAATAGAGCCAGGAAATGCTCATGTAGAAGGAAAAGATTGGATCATTGATAACCCAGCAAAGATAAAATTAGCATAAGATGAATTTAACATTTCCTATGATAGCCTCCATAGTTGTTGTACTATTGGTGGTTTATTTTCAATTTAATAAATTTCTTCAAAATCGTAAACGAATTGATTTGTTTAGCAAAATTTTTGCTGGACAGGATTATGATTTAGATAAAGACGAAAACAACTTAGTTGTTGGAATCACAGGTTCTGGTAACGAGATTTTTGATGACATCAAGAATTCGATAAACGGCTATCTTGGTGGAACAAAAGGAACAGAAGTGGACTTTGAACTTTTGAAGGATTCTGTCGATCGTCATTGTGATATGATTGAGGACGAAATCAATTCGCAGATGCCTTTACCATTGTACTTTGGATTAGCTGGTACCATGACAGGTGCCATTATTGGTCTCTTTGCATTGGTTTTTGGTGGCTCAATTCTTAAGCTCATGTCAGGAGTATCTGGTTCAAGTGCCTCTGGTGCTGCAAGCAATATCAATGATTTGCTTTGGGGTGTAGCCATCGCCATGGTAGCAAGTGCTATTGGTATCATATTAACTTCTTTGAACACAATTTATTTCAAGAATAAGAAACTACAAGAAGAAACTGAAAAGAACAAATTCCTTGCTTGGATGCAGTCTCGTGTATTATCTGCAGTACCTTCTGGAGTTTCTCAACAAATGAGAGCATTAGTTAATCAATTAGCCACATTTAATAGAAACTTTAGGTCTAATACAGAGGCTATTAATACAACACTTAGTAAGGCAAAACAAGTATATCAGTCACAAGCTGATGTCATTGAAGAATATAAAGCTATCGACTTGGAGGGTATAGCAAATGGAGTAAGTGGCATTATGCGTAGATTGAGAGCTAGTACAGAGAGCCTTGATAACTTTACTCAATATCTTGATGATGTGCATGGCTATTATAAAGAAATGCAAGTTTTTGTTGAAAAGTTGAATAGAGAAACCGAGAGAATCGGCATTCTTCAAGACATCCAGAAATTTTTCATCTCTCACAAGGCTGTAATCGCGGAAGAAACTGTTGAAGCCCATAAAAATATTCAGCTGTCAATTAAGGCAGTGCAGGAATCCACCGAACAGCAAGTTAATGAGACGTATACGGCACTCACTGCACAATCTCAGAAACTCAAGGATGCTGTTGATGAAAATAATGAGCAGTTTAGAAGTCTCTGTCAGGATATGCGAACAAAGTTCCAGGAACAGATGAATGAAATGCCTGCTGTTGCGCAAAACTTGAAGAAACTTGAAGAGATTCCAAATAAATTAGAATCAGCTGTTGCAAAAATAGCACAATCACAACAGAGTCTGGCATCCGATTTCTTAGCTGCATCACAAAAGATTGTAAATGCAGTAAACAAAGGTTCAGGACAGCAGCCAACTGGTATTTCTCAAGTTGTTAGACAGGGAGGGGCATCAGTAAGGATTCCATCAAGTATAAAGTGGACCGTCATTGTTGGCATTATACTGATAACATTAGCGACAATTGGTAACACCGCTTACATTATTTGGAAAGGTGAGACTAAACCAGTTCCTGTTGTTCAAACAGTAGAAACCATTAATGATAATATATCTACGCCTGTTCCAGAAATAGATGCAGATACGGTTCGTCCACAAAATCAATAAAGTTGACATGTAATAACAATGAAAAAAGGTAAAGAATCTTTTTTTTGGACTAGCTATTCCGACTTGATGACAAGCCTTTTCATCATCATGTTGGTGTTATTTGTACTTGTAATTGTTCTCCTTCATAAACGAATGGAATCAACCATCTTTGAAAAAGAGCGTATTGAAAAAGTTCTTGAAGACATTAAAAAGGTTGAAGCTTCAACACGAGATTTGGAAGGAAAATACTTCTCGTATAACAAAGAATATGAAAAGTTTATTATTAATATTGATTGTCAGTTTCCCGTTGATAAATATGACATAAACCTTCTGAATATTAATACTCGGAACAAGTTGATGGAAGCGGGACAACAAGTAAAAGCCTTTCTCGATCGTCATTCTGAGAATCAGTATTTGGTAATTGTTGAAGGTCAAGCATCTGCCGATTCTGAGGCTTGGACAGAGTACAATTACAATCTCTCATTCCAAAGAGCACTAAGCCTTGTCAAGTTCTGGGCAACCAATCCAAAAGTGAAATTTTCAGATAAGAATTGCGAACTTCAAATTGCTGGTAGTGGAGATGGAAGATTAAGTGCTAAAACCATGCGTGAATCTGTAAACGAGAAGAATCAACGATTTCTCATCTATATTATTCCTAAAAACATTATTAAAAAAGAAATTAAATAATGAAAGCAGCTCGTTTCATAAAAATACTATTGGTGCTCTTTATCTTTTGTTCTTGTAGTCAAGAAAAATCAATTCTTTCAGACTATAGACATCTAGCAAAAGAACTCAAAATGAATTCATCTGATTATTCAGCAGAAGATTGGGAAGATGTAGTAAGAAAGTATGAAAAACTAGAAAAAAAGGTTACAAAGTGCAATTTTTCTCAAAAAGAGAAGAAGGAACTAAACAGATTACGTGGTCAGTGTGCAGCATATATGGTTAAGGCTATAACCAAACAGACCAAAATTCAGATGGAGGATGTTATGGAACAAATCTCTGATATGGCAGAAGGTTTTAATGAAGTACTTAGTGAAGAAGACATTGATAATCTATTTAACAACGATGACGAATAATTAGTATGAAAAAACAAACAAAGAAAGATTTGACATTTGTTGTTAAGATAATCTTAGTGGTTATCCTACTATCATGCCTTTTGCCTTTACCTTATGGGGCATTTGAATTGATTAGATTTGCTTCGCTAATAGGTTTTGGGTATCTTGCATACAAATATTATAAAGCACATGATGAAGGCAAAGCATTGATTTTTGGAGCTTTAGCATTGCTAATCCAACCCTTCTTCAAGTTGTCATTAGGACGGGGTATGTGGAACTTTGTTGATGTTGCGATAGTTGTATTTATTATATACCTCTTGGTAAAAAAGAAATAAGTGCATAGGAAAGTAGTTATTATAATAATATCACTCTTCCTGTTCCAAATGTCATCACGGGCACATGAATCATGGCAACAACATGTTGAAGACATGTATAAGGTATTTGGATTTGAGAGGAACGAAGAGCTTACAAATTGGATGAAATTTGTAAGCTCAGTTCTTATTGATAATTATAATACGGAGTATGCATTCTCTAATGATGATATCCCCCTTGATTTTTATTCCTACTTACAGGAAAAATATCCAGATTTTCAATGTAAGCATAGGCTATTATTCCATTGGGGCTACAATTCAAGACCATGGAGTACCTATCTTCAAGAAAAAGTAAATAGCTATGGATGGTCTGATAAAATGATTCATGATTTTCAAGCTGATCTTATCGCAGAACAGAAACGTAGAAATGCATTTGCCAATAAATACACCGAAAATCTTTTTGGATTTGCACATGGAGGAAAGGAAGCACGTATTGCAAGAGTGCTCATATCTATAGCTTATGATGTACATATATTAGGTGATTACGAACCTGACAATATCGATTTAGAAGGATTACAGGATATGGGGTCTGTTGTTGGTGATATAATAAACAATCTAACTGCTTTGGACAAAAAACAGAGTTCTGCATTATGCAAACAATTGAGGAGAGTTTCAAATGGACAAGAATATGAGCTTCAATACAAGGCGACAGTCTTGCTAGACCTGTTAAAAGAGAATTTCAGTATTCTGTTACAAAATGCTGATGATGGGAAAATAGCAACCCATTTGAAAACAAGGGGATTTCGATTCACAGATTACGATAGCCGAGAAGCTTGTTTTGATGAACAAAAAACTGTAATAGAACATTCGAGTGTAAGTAAAAAAGAAAGGCGGACTCGTTCAAGGCATAGCAGAGATGTTGGAATAGTCATTATCTGCTCTTTGGCGGCTTTAGGTTTACTATTCGCACTTCTCTTCAAAAAACATAAGTAAAATAATCAAATAAAAAGATATGCAACTGAATGACATCTACATACATGCATTAAAAGAGCTCAAAGGCTTTAATGATGAAGATATTGAGAAAGCTATCGCACTGGCTAAGAATGATGTAGTTGAAACCGTTGAGGAGTTTGTTGATTTTATCAATTTTAATATTGAAGAGAAAAAGTTTCCAAATATTACTCATCCCTTCGATATAAATATCATTAAAAAAGCTGTTGAAAAAGCCCAAAAAAAACCAAAGTCAAATCATTCATTATGTGAGTATAGAATCTGGTGGGTATCCCCATAAAATTTTACAATCACAAATTGGGGCCCTTTCTTCATTAGCTTACAAAGGGAGTCTAAAGAATATTGAGCGTAAAACAATCATGATTACAGGCTCAACTTCTGTTACCAATAATGCATCATTCGCTTCTATCTATTTCGGAAGATTATTGGCGTCCAAAGGATATAACATTTTAAGCTCCTTCTCTGATGGTTGTGAACTAAACTCAATTTTAGGATGTGTCGAAGTAGCTGGAAATAGTACTTTTTTCTTGCCTCATAGTTTAGAGCATTTGTCAGCTAAAGAAAAGAAGGTTATAATAAGAGAACTAGAAGCAGGTCGTACAACTCTTATCTCTGCTTGTAAATCTAGAATTGCAAATGAGAAAACTATTGAAGATACTTATCGCTATCTATCGGCAATTACCGATTGTCTAATAGTTCCTCAATTATCTTATCACGATTCTGTTTTGCAGTTAGTTCGGAATTGCTTAGCTGCAAATAAACCAGTCTTTATAATCAAATATAAAACAGATGATGGCGCTGAATATGACTGCAAACATATTTTAGTTACTTTAGGAGCTAAATATATTACAAGTAATACTGCACTTGAGCAAATAAAAGAAGCTATAGGGGAAGCTGGAGAACCTATTTATTAGAAATAATATGTGGCAAATTGTATTATTAGGTTTACTTATTTTACTTTTTGTAATTGTAATATCTGTATGTGCATATCCGTTTATATGTGCTATCATCGCCATTGCATGCAAAAAAAATAACGAATTAGTGACAGGGATTCTTTTGCTATTAACCATTGCCCTATATATTCTTGCGTGTACAACCCTTGAGCATTATTTTGAAAATTGGTGTTATTCAGTGTATGCTGGTATCGTACTAACACCTATAACTCTTTACTATTGTACAGGATTTGAAGATTCAAGTATATGGCTAAGATTAGAACAAAAACCTCAACATAGCAAAATAACAATTCCAATACTAACCTTTTGCACATCATTTTTATTTACTATAGAAGGATGCTTGCGTATGACTCATTCAAATAGTGTATATACGATGTTGAAATTCGGATTGAGTCCTTCTGAAACATATAGTTATCGGTTATATTCTGAAAATTTTCAATATGCTGGCAGTTTGTTGTTTTGTGTTTCAATAACTAGCGCTGTCTTTATAGGATTCAATTTATTTAACAATTTCAAAGAAATTCAACGTAATCTTAAAGCTGAAAGAGAGAAAAAATCTCGTATAGAAGATGAGATGAATAAAATAACTCAAAAGCTTAAAAAGGAATTGGATTGTTTGATGCCATTTGAATCCCAACAAATGGATGAAGCCATCCTTTATTACAATACATTCTGTCTAAATATTATCAAAGCATTGGAATCCTGTGATGAAAAAAAAGGATTGTCGTTTAAATACTGTTCATTCAATAACATAAAAACTCCCTATAAGGTGTTATTGATTTCAAATCAAACAAACAGTTATTATTTATTCCCCATAAGTATTGTTGTTAAGAAATCTGATGATACATTTCAATATATCCCTATTGATAAAACTACTGTTACTATTAAAACAGAGAAAAGAACTAACTTGTATTATTCACAGTCGCAATAATATGCATTGCTTTTCTGCAAGGTTGGCATAGCTATCCATGTTCTGTATGCCAGAGCTCTCTATACTGATGCCATTCTGTCCACTTTTCCTGCAAATACAAGTGCCCGTTGCCTTGTTTGCTGTTCCAGATTTCAGCTATGGGCATGAAGCATCCATCC
>AUXO018278591.1_pt1 | contig 17615 bp, 25 predicted proteins | sample 768731 | NCBI WGS metagenome assembly AUXO01 (sample SAMN02715735, study PRJNA202380) | gut metagenome | biome: sheep rumen | host: Ovis aries | place: New Zealand: Palmerston North
AAAGGCAGGTACAATGTACTTTCGGGTGTCCAAATTTTTCCCCTTTTCCAGTATTTAACTTTACATTTTGTTTACAAAATAAGTACAAATATTTCATTGACTTTTTGGTCACTATATGGTATATTATATATAGAACAAGGGGAGAGAGGAAACCCCCCTTGAATAGGATTAAAAAAGGAGAATGAAAAATGACCGTATCAATTGCAACATTAACCGGTGATATTATCACCACCGCCAAAGATGTACCACTTGACCGTATAATGTGGCTTGCTTCTTTAGCAAAAGAGATTAACTGGAAAGAAGACCATTCATTAATGTGGATTGAGGACAAAGAAGACGGTTTGTATTGTAAAGTGCTGATTGAATTTGATAAATAATAGCCATACTGAAGAGCCGTAACGACGGCGAAACGCTCCCGCGGGGGCGTCTATGGATACAAAAGCAATTCCATAACAAATTTAAATGCCCTGCGGGGCGGGAAGGTTGGTACATTATGGCAAATTACAAGATTACAAAAGACGAGAACGGTAACAAGAGGCTGGAGCGGCTGGAGAAGGTGCTAAACATCACCTTCACGCTGATTGACAAAAAGACCCACGGCGTTGGTACAATGAAACGGACGGCAACACCTGAAACGAAAAAAGGTATAATTGATTTCGTCAAAGACGAGGTAAAAAAAGACGGTTTTAAGGTTGTTGACATTCTCGTAGAAAAAGCAATAAAAATCACTTATGTAGATTTCGCAGACCTTGACAAATTGGAGATATTCCACGACTAAAAAACGCCCTGAAGAGTCTTTGAAAATTAAGACGAAACGCCCTAAAAGTAGGGCGTCGGCGTTAAACATCAACGCAAATGAAACTTGAAAATTAAAAAGGAGAGAAAAAAAACTATGAGTAAACGGAAACAATTTATTACAGAAAATGGCGTCAATTATGCAAATCACGAGCGTGTCGCAATTGGTGGAAAAACTTTTGAAATTGCGGGCTTTATTGACAGTGAGAAATTTAACACTAAACTACAAAAGTGTCAAGCCCTTCCAACCCTTTTAGAATGTTACAGAGCAGTGTCAAGCGAAAAAGAGGAAGTCTATTGTAAATTGGTAGAAATGGCACAGCGTTACAGAATTGAAGGGCTTTATGGTGCGCACGGGATATCTTCGTTTAATACTTTTATGTTTACTTTCGATTGCATAATAACCAACGGTTTTGACAATTTTTACGCACACATCACGCCAGCACACAACTACTTGTATGTTTTTGGAAAAGAGGCGTAAAAAGTGAACAGAATAGTTAAAATATTTATGCAGCGCGACGGGCTCTCAAAGCCCGACGCGTTACACGAATATGAGGAGCTTAAAAGTATTATTTCAGACTGTTTGAATAATGGCGCGGACTATGATGAAATAGAGGACATTTTGTTATATGATTTCGGTCTTGAAATGGACTATATAATGGACTTAATCTAACTACAAAAAATTTGCTGTGCTATCGGCGTGACGGGCAAAGGAGAATTTTTAATTGCAAATTGACACAATTCAACAGTTTAAAAATGAAATTATCTCAATGTGCGAACACGGTGTTTTTTATAGGATTTGCAAACAGAAAAATGCACCGTATTTTCACCCGTTCGACTTCAAGGTAAATTCATTTAGAGAGGCACAGGAAATTATTATTGTCCTATCAAAGCACACATATTTGCGTAACTGGAGTATATTTCACACAATAGGCAACTACTATTTAGCGTGCGCAGACTTGGACTGCGTAAAGGTTTATGATAGCATAAGGGGGGTGATATAATGTATGCGTGTGCGCTTGAATTTTGCATAGGCTTAATAGCATTTGGAATAATAGGAATTTTAACAGATAAAAATAACGAAAAGAGGTAAATTTAAATATGATTGGATACAACGCTTTTCTGTATACATCGCCGCACAATTGTTATGTAATGTTTACAGATAAAATAAACATTACAGATAATATAGTTAAAGCTTTTATACGCTGTGTTAGTGCGCACGAAAATTTTGAAAATATAGCAAAGGGAATAACAAAAAAGCTTGAGAATGATAATACTACAATAAAATATTTTAAAAATAATATAACAAGAGTTAAATATATTGATACGGGAGAGTATCACAGAATATACAATAAAAACCTTGATTTAAGATATCCATTTAATGATAAAACATTAGTGTTCTGTTTCTATCATTAATATGAATGTAAAGTCCCCTCTATTATGAGGGGGCTTTATTTTTGCATTATAATTAGTTAAAAATTTTTATTAACTATTCACATCAATTGCATAATTCAGCAATATTTCATTATCAGTTAGCACTCTTGAATATACTCTAAAATTCTTAATATTTCCGTCAAGCTCTCTGTTCGAAAAATAATTTGACATTTTAAAGCATATTTTTATTACATTATTTGTACCCAAACTTCCATTTTGTGTAATTACTTTTGCTCCGTCATAATATACGGAAACTTTTTCAACATTATTTTCCTCAAAAAATACAAAAGAAAAAGTATGATAAGCATTAGCCGCCATCGCAATTCCGCTTTCTCCGTCATCTGTCCAATTGCCTGCTTTCCACTCTACATTGTTAGCAAAATTTTGATTTATATTTATTGCAAAAATTTCTTCCGTTCCGCTTTCCAAAGTAACAGCTCTACCCATATTGGTTGAACTATCTACACTATTCCATTTAAAGCAACATTCAATAGTCTTATACTGAGCAGGGTTTGTCAGCAAGGGGACTGTAAAACCACGCCCTATATTTTTGCTTTGAATTTCAAGTCCGTTTTGTACATAGCTTGCACCACTTCCACCGCCACTATTTTTTATTTCATCTTCAATTGTTGTCTGCACCCAGTCAGCACTATTCCACACCCCGCTTGTTGGATTTACGCACTTATAAAGTGTGTAAAGTATAGGTGTTAAGTCAGGATTTGCATAATACACCAAATCACCAACATTATAATTTGCATTTGTACTATTATATATTGGCGCAATGCTCTGAATTGCTGACTGATACCTTGAAAAACTTGTATCATCATTCTGTCCTATCTGACTGTAAATATCAGCGAATTTTCCTGCAATATCATCAAAGAATTTTACTTCGCTCCAGTCTGCATTATTCCAACTACCTGTTACATTGTAATTTACGCATTTATAAATTGCTATTGTACTGCCATTATTATACCAAACATAGTTACCTGAATTATAGGTTTTACTACTATCAAATTCACCCATTGAATTAAATACTGCTTCAATAAGTCCATTTATCTCCAAAATATCAGCACTATTTTGATTAACATTCAATGTAAGATTTTGAATAAGTCCAAGGAGATATTCATAGTTTGTATTTGCACTATTTATTACTCTCTGAATTTCTCCCATTATATTTGAAATAGACACCCATTTTTCAGCGTTCCATACACCTGTTACATTGTTCTCATTGCACCTATATAATTCATAAGTTCCAAAGTTCCAAGGTCTTAAAGTCTCCGCTGTATCTCTCCAAACATAATCGCCGGTATTATAAATAGTATTTTCTGAATACCCATTAGCTACATTAATGTACTGCGAATAAAGCTTGTTTAAATGTGCCCACATATCAAACGCAAATGACACATAAATTTCCCATTTGCTTGCGTCCCAAGCACCTGTTGTTTGGTTAATGCATTTATACAAAGTTATATTGTCAACTTCCCACGCTTCTGACGCTGGTGTTTCTCTTGCTACAACCTGTGTCGGGTAATATGTAGTATTTTCATTATAAAACGGCGCAAAATTAGTAGCTACAAAGTTTCTAATTGAGGCAAAAGTCGATATATCATTTGCTTGATTAAGTCCAATGGTATTTGCCGTCCATTTAGTTGCGTCAAATGGTGAATTTGCTGGAATATCAACAAGTGCCGTAAGTAAAACACCGTCTTTCCACACCATAGTGCCCCTCTGGTATGGAATTGTTTCGTCATAAGTGCTTGCAATATTTGATTTTACATTTGTTACAGCCGCCTGCCCCTCAACTTCAATCTGATTTTCTCTTGCTGTTGCCCTTATAATTTCATCATTTAAAGCACTTTCAATCTGATTTTCTCTTGTGGTAGCCCTTGCTATTTCAGCATTCAGATTTCCTTCAATTTCGTTCTCCCTATTTGTCGCTCTTGTAATTTCATTATTCAAGGCGGTTTCAATCTGATTTTCTCTTGCGGTAGCCCTTGCTATTTCATCATTCAAATTTCCCTCAATTTCGTTCTCTCTATTTGTCGCTCTTGCTGTTTCTTCCTCAATCGCCACTCTGTTCGCTTCTATTTGTTCGTCCTGTTCTGTATCGTGTTCAATAATTTCGTTAAGTTTTGCCATAACTTTGCAAAGAAATTCATAGTATGACAAACTCTCATCGTAAACAAGTGGTAGTATCTTATGTGTCCACCACGGAAAAGCTTTAATATGCCGCATATTTTTAACCACCTTTCTGCTTACCAAATAAGCATAAACAAATCTGATAATTCGTCAATTATCATTTTATCAATGTTCAATAAACTCTCCCTAAATTCCATTAACATTTTAGCGTATGATTTTGTTCCAATTTTTCCGTGTTTACTTTCAACATATTCTTCTGTATTTGTTATTTGTTTTGTCGCATTTTCATTACTTGTTTTGTCATTACTTCCCTCAATATTTTCACCTTTATTTTTTGTTCCCGTTCCTGTGTTAGTCAAATTCTTTGTATCTGTGTTTGTTAAATTCTTTGTATCGGTGCTTGTATAACCGCCATTATTTTCAGTTGTTTCCTCATTAGTTACAGTTGTATTATTTGTGTTTTTCGTTGCACTGGTTAAATATGTTTCATTTTCAACATTATTCAGTGTTCCCTGTGGTGTTGCTGAAAACATTTCCCATTGCGTTCCTGTTGTGTGTTGCGTACCGTCTTTTTCTGTGGTATCGTTATGAGTTTGCACAACTTTATCTGTGCCTGTCTGCGTCAAGGTGTCTGTGCCTGTTTGCTTCAAACTATCATTATAAGTTTCGTCAACACTTTTTTCACTTCCATAAGTTGTATGTTCGCCCTTTTCTTTTTCTCCTGTTTCATTACCCTCTTTATTGATATTTCTTGTTGTTTCCATTCGATAATCTTCCAACGGATTAAACTCCAAAAGTTCACTTTGATAAAGCTTATTATAATAAGGCATTATTTCATTCATTCTTGTGTTAAGTCTTAACTGCCAAAGTCCGACTGTTTCCTCACAAATTTCTCTTGTATAATAATGCTTAATTATTTTCGTTTCCAAAACGCTTCTATAAGCTTCATCGAATATAGGAAAATTGCCAAAAATTAGGGGTGCACTTTGAGTAATTACATCATTTATTCCTGAATAATCTACGCTTTCAGTTCGTCCAGCTTTTTGTTCACAAATGTACCGTAATTGTGTTGTGTATTTACTCATTATCATCACCCTCATTTCCGCCCTCATAATCAGTAATTATAAAGTCTTTCATTAGGCGTGTATCGTCACGATAATCAACGCTGATATTAAGCCCAAACATTTCATTGATTTGTTTGCAAGCTTTTCTCCGCATTTCAAGTCGTGAATATCTGCTTGCCATTGTTCCACCCTGATTTCTTTGCACTTCGTCAGAAATAAGTCTTTCCTTTTTCGTGATATTTACATTATTAATGCCCAAATAAGTGAGTGCTTCATTCCATATCTGTGTGCGCAAAGTGTAAAGTTTGTCTGCAACATAAGGCGCACCTGTTGTAAGCACCTTGAAGTCATTAGGGTTTAACTTCTTATCTCCTGCAATAACGGGTGAATTTCCGTCATATTGTTTGTAAACATTCTGCATTGTCAATCTTTGCTCTTGGTCACACACAATAAGTATAGGTGTTTTTTGCGCCTTAACATTGACATCAATTGTCCTGTCAATATCATAAAGCCTATGTGAAAAAATTTGAACATCAAGCTGTGAATTTGTCCGCAGATAATTATTCCATATTATAACGCTATTTTCCTGATTAAGCCTATTATGATAGCCATTATCTGCATACGCCTCTCGTTCTGTTGGCGTGTGGTACACATCAAATACGCCACTTGTCGTACATCTTAAACAAAGATAGCCCAAAACATCATCGTTAAAAAATACGGCTTTACCCTGTGAAAAAAGAATGAGTTCCATAAACCGTTCATCAATAGTTTCGGGCAAGTTTTTCCATTCAAACATTGACACCGAAAGTTCGACAAGCCTGTTATAATATTGCCGCCAAGACAAGGTGTTTTTTAACGCACTTTCCCAAAATTCAAGGTCTTTTTTTCTGCTCATTTTTACGCACCCCCCACTGGTGAATTTGCAAGTGAATAATTTCCAACATTAGCCGCTGTCGTCCAATAAGTAATTCCATTCATAAATATGTGTTTTAATGCTTCTTCTGCTTCGGCGGGCAAGTCACCACTTGAAGTACCTTTAAGTATTACATATGCCATTTTTACATACTGGAATTGTGGTCGTTTTGTTTGCCCCAAATTAGGAAAACCAAGTCGATTTACTTTATACCCGTACATTGTGAAATATTGGTCTATAACTTCTGCCATTTCTCCGCTTACGCCCATATCATAAAATGTAAAGCCCATTCTGTCTTGCAATAAATTTATAACAGCGGAATTATTTTGCACATTTGCTGTGTCGGGTGTTGCTTTTGCATTTGCTAAACTGCCAAGAGTTCTTGCGACATTTAACGCCCCCATTCCAAGGGCAAATTTACTTCCATAATTTCTACCGCCGCCGCTACCTTTATTCATATCGCTTGCAATAATTCCTGCAATTGCACCTAAATTTGCATATCTTTCTGAATTTTTTGTTGTTCGCTGATAGTTTCCTGATTTGCGCATATATTCAGTTGACATATTTGCCATTTCTTGTGCTGATTTTGATATCGGATTTGCCGCCGCTCCTGCTCCTGTTGCCATTATCGCTGTACTTGCAAGTCCCGCCGCCAAACTAATACCAAAACTTGTTTTATTTTGCGCCCACCATTGTGTGAAACTATCTTCGCTCCAACACGGCATAGGAAAGTCCTCTAAAGATATACCATTTTCATAATCCAAAACTAATGCCCTATAATTGTTAGGAAATGCAAAAGCTTTTGGCGCAGGCATTAAAGCATTAAAGGTTTGGAAATTTGCCTGTGGAATATCGCCGTCCATTGTCGAAAAATACTCCCACCTATATTCGGCATTTTGTCCATTTCCGTTGCTTGCTACAAGCCGTTTAAAAGGATACTGGAAAAGCTTTTTATTTTTTGGTACAAAAGAGTTGTTTGGTCGTCTTACATAACTGAACGCCATTCGCTCATTGATTGAAAAGTCGTGATAATTCCAGTTAAGTGTACTAAAATTATCGTCATATATTTCGCCTGTAATTTGAAAAACGCTAACTATTTTAGCTGTTACGCTGTTTAACGCTTTAATTGCCACCTGCACAACTGCAATATCAGTCCAATTTGTAATAGGAATTGCAAGGCAATATAAAGCACCCCCAAAACGGTTTCTGTACGCTGGATTTGCTTGATTACCTTCCATATCGCCGGGAGCAACAGTCTTTGGAAAACCATTATTATAATTTACATAAGGCTCATCTTCGTCCATATTCGGCAAATACATTATAACAGTATAAAGCCTATTTTTATTATAATAATATCCTGACTTATAATGACAAATAAGTTCGTCTGTTCCTATTCCCTCATCAACTAAATGTTCGCCAAAATTGTCTGTTGCGGTATGTTCTCTTTCAATAAAACAATTACCAAAAGTAAAGTCAAAATAATAGGTCTGCATATAGTCAATTTCAAAGGTTATTTCAGTGGTAATATTATTGACATATTCGGCATTAGTAATAAAGCAATAAAACCACCGATTTTTTGGAAAACTTGCACCATTCTGAAACATCAAATAATTATAATCTCTTATCTGGTCAACTGGAATTTCAAGGCGCATTGTATTTTCGCTAACTCTTGTGTAACTTTGCTGTGTAAAACTGCGCTTGTCAAACTGCATAAATTTTGTGTATTGGTCACTTGCAGACACTTGATAAAGTGTGTGTTCGTAACTATTATCAATTGGCACATTTTTTAGAATGTGAACAACTCCCTGTGGTGCTATGTATGCCATTCAATCACCCCTTTAAAATTGCCAAAATAGCCTTTTCCATTTTGTCAATTTCAGCTTTTATTTTATCCTCTTTTGTTGTGGTGTTTTTCGCAAACCCATTTAGCCCTTTTTCTTTTATTCTCTTTGGATAATCAATGTGGCAAATATCGTTATCAATATCCATTTTACCGTTATTAACTGAATTAAGTCTTACCGTTCCAGTCTGCCACATTCCGTAAGTGCCTGTGTAATTGCACTTATCACCCCATTCAGCTATCCAACAAGCAAACCTGTCACGCACATTTTTTTCAACATAATTTGTATACCAAAATGTTGAACAATATACGCCCACAAAATATCCTGCTTTTTCAAGGGTAAGACAAAACTGCTTTACAAGATTTGTACAAAAATTCTTACCCAAATCAAACTGTTCTTTTCCCTCTATATCGAAATATATTGGCATTTCAAATTGCTTACCTTTTAGCCATTCAATACAAGTTAAAGCTTCTGTCATTCCATATTCCAATGTTGTTGCTCTTGTAAACCAATAAGCCCCTATGTAAAGTCCAGCCTTTTTTGCTTTTGAATAGTATGTTTCAAACAAAGGGTCTTTACCTATATTTTTATTTGCATTATTTAAGCGAATAATAACTCCCTCATAGCCCTCACTTTTCAGCTTTGCAAAATCAATTTTATCCTGCTGAAAATATGAGATATCAACTACTTTCATTTCAAACACCCCTTTCAAGGTCTGCAATTCTGTGATTTTGTTCGGCAATTTGTTCGTCCTGCACAGCGTCCTTTTGTTCCAATTTATAAACGCGTTCAATTACTTGATTATGTTTCTCCATTTTCTTTTCAAGTTGTTCAATGCGATAACTCATTAGTTTTGTGCCACTAAAAGAGCCAATGAATGTACCCAAAAGGGAGAATAAAGCTACAACGACTGTTTCACTCATTTTTATCACCTTTACCCTTTTCATATTGTGTTCCAAAATAAAAGCTTATTATAACGGTAAATAATGACTTAAATTCATCATCATTTATTTTCCCAGTTAATGCCATAATACAAAACACTAATGTGAATGATAAAGTGACTATTGATTTAACATCTATTAGTTTTGTGATTTTTCGCTTCATTTTATTCTCTCCTTATGAATACATTGGTAAAAGATTAAAGCGCACTATACTTTAGTAAAAGTAATGGTATCGCCCACATCACTTTCGGGCGTAATTGCTGTACCGTTATAAACAGCATTTCCAATCTTCAACTGCGGTACTGTTCCGTCTGCTTCTGTATTCGGAATTATAAAAGCACCATACCTGTGGACTGCAATACCATTTTCGGTTGCACTTTCCGTCTGCACAAATGTATAATTTGTGTTCTGGAGAGTTGCTGTATCACTTGGAACAAGTGAAATAACTGTGTTGGTATCATCAACGCTCTTATCTGATACTGTAAATGTGATTGACGCAAGGTCTGTAATTGTTGCGCTATCGTCAACAAAAACGACTGCATTTGAGAATGGTGAAGATGAAACAGTTTTCCAAATGTTATAGAAATAGTTCCAATACATTCCACTCGAAACATAAGTTTCAGTAAATGCCGCAAGATTATCATAAACCTGAAACCATTCTCCGTCCACCAAAATAGCTTTGACATTTGCCATAAGTGCAAGTTCGTCAGCCGTTACTTCGTCTATCTGGTCTGAACCTGCTCTAATAACATCAAATCTATCGTTATCAAAGGTGGTAAAATTATCAATGAGTTTAAGCTTACCCATAAACTCCGCTTTATCCATATTAAATGCGCTTGCAAGCACATTAACATCAAACTGGGCGTTGAAGTCTGCGTCCATAAAAATAAACTGGTCACGCTTTGGCGTAGTTGTGTGAACGCCTGCCGCATTGTTTTTATCACTCATAAATGTGAGAGAATTTGAAGTGCCACGAAATTTTACAGCGTAATTTTTAATATCACTTCCGTCAACTCCTATTGCTCTCATTTTTCCGTGAGAAACGGCTTTGATTATGAGATATTTAAAAAGCAAAAACTCATCATATTCTGCCGCTGTGTAAATGCTGTCAACAAGCTTTGCAATAAAGTCTTCCATACCCTGAAAACTTGTAAATGCCTGCCTCAAATCTCTGTCCTGAATTGTAAGAGGATACTGCACTCTATAATTCATAATGTGGAAAGCACTTGCAACATCGGGTATTGTTCTCTTAAACTCTCTCTGTTCTGCCTTTTCTGCACTAAACTCTCTTGCTTTTGCAATTTTTACAAAGTATTCGACGACTGTATCACCAAATTCAAGATAGCCCTTTTTAAGTTCTTTGTAAGCATTATTAAATACAGCCGACTTGATTTTTACTGCGGCAATTCTGTTGACAAGTGAAGTCAAATATTCATTTGCAAGTCTTGGATAACCGCAGACAATTTCTCCCACCTTTGGTACATCATTTGACTGTGTTACTTCGGGTACAAGTGACTGATACTCTGCGCTTGCATTTGCACGAATGGTATTTATGATATCAGCCGTGCTTGCGTTTAGTGTTGTTACTGCAATTCTAACTGGCATAATTATTCCTCCTTAAATAGGTTTTCAAATGTTAATTTTTTTGGCTCTGAATTATCGTCATTTTCATCATTCTTTTCTTCCTCTTTCTTTTCTATATTTTTCTGCTCTCCCTCGAAAAATCTTGCCTTATACTTCTCCCGCCACGCTTTGTCATTATCTTCATATTTCTTTTTCCAATCTTCTCCGTTTTCTTCGGACTTATCTAAACTATCATAAGTGTCACTAACATCTTCAATAAATGCAAGAGTTTCGTCACTTGTTTCATCACCTATGATACTTTTTAATTTGTCCATTAACTGTTCCTTTTTAAGCACGCTCATTTTCTTTTACCTCTTTTCTTTAAATGTAGTGTTGTGAGGATTTTCCTCACTTATATTATAACATAGAGGGTTGTGTTTGTCAAGGCTTTAATAGGTGTTTTTTGCTTGACAAATTTAAAATAGTGTGATATAATAAAGATAGTGAAAGGGAGTGAAAACGCTTTGGAAAATTCATCAAATGAGTATTATGACGGAACAAAAGTATTGTCATTAAAAGACATTAATGGAGATACACCTGAAATAATAATTGTAACCACAAATAGAACGGGTGGAAAAACGACCTTTTTTAACCGCCTTGCTGTGAACAATTTTGTTAAGAAAAAGGCGCAATTCGCCGTCCTTTATAGGTTTGTTTATGAGTTAGACGACTGTGCAAATAAATTCTTTAAAGATATCGGAAATTTGTTTTTCCCAAATCATAAAATGACAAGTAAAAAACGCGCAAAAGGAATGTACCACGAATTGTATTTTGATGAACACTTATGCGGGTTTGCAATTGCGCTTAATAGTGCTGACAATATTAAAAAATATTCTCACATATTTAATAATGTTGAATTAATACTTTTTGATGAATTTCAAAGCGAAACAAATAAATATTGTGATAATGAAATAAATAAATTCCGTTCCATTCATACATCAATTGCAAGAGGAAACGGAAAAATGGTGCGCTATGTGAGGACAATTTTAATAGGCAATCCAATTTCGATTATAAACCCCTATTATGTTGCTTTAGGAATATCAAGCAGATTAAATAAAAATGTTAAGTTTTTAAGGGGTAACGGTTATGTACTCGAACAAGGATATAATATAAACGCTTCAAATGCTCAAAAAAATAGTGCATTTAATAGGGCTTTTTCTGGCGATACATATGATGATTATCTTGCAGAGGGTGTGTACTTAAATGATAACCTTGCTTTTGTTGATAAAATTCAAGGAAATTCACGATACATTTGTACCCTACGGTATGACGGTCAGGATTTTGGCGTTAGAGAATTTGCAGAACAAGGAATAATATATTGTGACGATAGACCGGATAAAACCTTTTTAAATAGAATTTCAGTGACAACGGAAGACCACCAAATTAACTATGTTATGCTTCGTAGTAATGATATATTTATTATGAAAATGAGATATTTATTTGAACACGGGTGCTTTAGGTTTAAAAATTTAAGGTGTAAAGAGGCTGTTTTAGGCGCACTTTCATATTAAATGGTATCAGCATTTATCTGTTATTTTGGCACAAATGGCTTGCATACTTGGAAGATAGTACCGTTTGTGCTACGGCACTGCAAACCGCTTAATAACTATAAATGTTATTGATATAAAAAGAGGACTGTTTTTACAGCCCTCTTTTTTCTTTTATCTGTTTAAATAACTTTCTGCAAAACGCTTCATTCCCACATCACTTAAAAGTATAAAATTGTGGACAAGTATTTCCTTTGTAAAAATTTCACCACTAAATGTTACATTTGTAAGTGAAATATATGTGCCGTTTCCACGCTTAACAAAGCTGTGATTAAGCCTTGCACAATTTTTACAAAATTTCTGTAATTCAACGCATTTTGCTTTTGCCTGTTCTCTTTCATTATTTGTCAATGTTCAACACTCCATTCTCACAGTCAAAATATTTGTGCATTATTTTTTCCCACATATAAGGATGATAATCTGAAACTTGTTTTAACCCACAAAATCCATCTTTTTTTATTCTAAATGGACATTCAAAACAATATGGATAAGACTTGCAAACCTTTGTAATATCGTGCATTGCACTCTGAACAAGTAAAATACGGTCAATATCCTTTGGACTTATCACCTTGTAAATATCCCACTTAGAAGATAATATTTCGTCCATATCTAAATGTAGTTCCATTGGTTTTTTAGAGTCTGAATTTTTATCAAAACACCGCAATTCACCATTATACAAGGCGCAATAAAAACCTAAGTTAGGTATATGCACATTTTCGCCTCTTGCAATTCTATCTTTTAATTCCTTTAATGTAGCCATTTATATTCTCCTTTTCTTTTATATAATTTGTTATATTTTCCTCATAATCAATAGGGAGTGCACTATGCGATAATATGTTATCCAAAGCACATACTGGTATTCGTTGTATTCGTCCAAAAAAATAACATTCGCCACATTCGTGATTATCACAATATTCTGAAATTGTTTTAACTGCTGTATGAACAGCTCTAACATCGTCATTAACCATTAGTATCACCCTTTCTATATTGCTTTAATTTTTTTCTTTCTTTGTTATATATCTACGCATATTTTCCTCATAATCAAAGGGCATTGCACTTTTTGAAAATATCCTATCCAACATACAAGTGTGTATTTGCGTCCCGTCTAAAAAATAACATTCACTGCATTTGTTGTGGGCACAATAATCTGAAATTGTTTTAGCCGCCGTGTGAATAAGCCTAATATCATCGTTAATCATTGATATCACCCTTTCTATATTGCTTTAATTTTTCTTTCCACGCTTTTTCAAATTCGCCTATTGGATTATTGTACCATTTAAGCACCTGATTATAACTAAATGAAAAAGACTGGACTGAACCGCCTTGCGGTAGTAAATTCATTTCAATTCTATCAAAATATATACAAAAATAAAACCTATCCTTATATCTTTTCTTAATTGCAATTAAAGTCTTCATAATTTGGTCATAAGGGTACATATTTTTTAATTCTCCTTTCTTTGTTTTGCCTCAATATATATAAACTTTTCAAAGTCTAATTTTTGTCCACATTGCGGACAATAACAATGGTGCTGACTTGAATTTGTTATATACTTTTGTTGCTTGCAATTAGGACAACAAAACACTCTGTAACCCCCACCAATTTCCTTTATATATTTTAAAGGTTTTGGCTTTTCCTTTTCTCTTATACTTTTAATCCTATTTATCGTGTAATACGAAAATTCCATAATAGCTAATATTCCATAGCCAAATATCGTTAAAACAAATGTGATAGCTAAACAAATAAGAATGACAAAAATTGTGTCCATTTTTATTACCTCAATTCATAAGTTGTTAAGCAAAGGACAACACCGCCCCTTACTCTTTTTGGTATTAATTTTCCTACTGATTTAAAACCAGATTTAAAGTCCGTTATCTCTCTTTTTTCAAGCACATATTGTTTTTCAATTTTGCGCATTTTATTCCATTCTTTTGCTCTCTCTGTTTTCCATTGTTCTTCTGTTAATCCTTCCATAGAATAAATAAAAAACTTCTTTGCACCATCTCCCATTCCTGCGCACTTAATATTATAGTACGGTTTTTCAACTTCTTTTAAATTTTTTTTCACCACCTTTTCAATGTATGTTTTTTGCCTTACAAACCACCCCTGCTCCCAACAACTTTCAAGCTTCCAATGTAGGAACGCAGTATCGTGTACTTTTATACCTTTTATTTCTTCGGGCAACAAATCACAATGAATACTATCGGTATCAGCGTAAATAAAGCCTCTTTTATCTGCACCGTAATAGTTCTTTTGCGCTGCACGAATTGTAAAATTTCTTGCGTAACTTGTAACCGCTGACCCTGCTGGAATGAAAACGGTTTTTTTATTCTTTTCGTGCACCGTATGAAACTTCAAAACTCCATTTTCAACTTCGCAAACCTTAAATGAAGAATAAGGACTTGTTGCAAGCTTTCCGTATAAATTATTTAAAAACAATTTACATATCTCTCTTATTGCACCAGTTGAAACAATTTTTAAGCCTCTATATTTGTTAATATATTCATCAAAAATTCCAACCTCTGCGGAAAAGAAACAGCCGTCTAAAATTTCAAGGTTTATAAGGTCGTATTGGTCATTTATAAGTTCAAAATCTGTTTCAGTTAATGTAAGTGTAACGGGGTGTTTAATTACTTCTTCTTCGTAATATTTTCCTTTTACTTTTCTTGCGTGCAATGTTACATCGCTTGTTTCAAGCCATTCATTAGTTTTATACAACGGGTCGTGCTTAATCTGAATACAAGGCAATTTGCCCTCTTTTATTTTAAATTCTGTGCGTATTCTTATGAAATAATATTTATCATTTCCAATAGCTTGTAACGGTATGTAATTACCTTTCCAAAATTTCGGCTTCCCAACGGGATATTTATTTCCACTATCTGAGTGCATTACTGACGGGTATAAACTATTTACATCTGCCGTTGTTCCGTTATTAAAAATTTTACACTCTTTCCCCTTAACTAAATAACACCAACCGCCACGATATGAACGGCGGACATAACTGTCAACATCTTCATCGCCATACTTTTCTTTGTTACATTTAATTAGTGTTAAGTCAGGAAACATTCCTTTATATGCTTGTTTTCCACCGAAAAAATTCTGCCTAAATTCAGTCAAACAGCAACTTCCAATAGTCAATTTTTTATGACCTTGATTAAACATTATTTCTAATGCTTCTTTAACGACAAGAACATCATTTGCAATATATTGCTTTTCTTCGTCCGTTATTTTACACCCTGCATACCTAAAGCCCTCGTATTCCATTTCAAGCTTTTTATGCTTTGTGGCAAATGATTTTCCAATTTTTCTAACTGAAAAGGGAAGTAGTTTTAAGCTATCTCTCATTTCAATGTATATATTATTAATTTTTAGCGTAATGGTGTACCAATCACCCATAGAGGAAATTGAGTATTTGAAAGAGTTATTTGGCATTTCATTAGGCTCATAAAACGAAACATCTAATTCGCTATCACCTGTCTTGAAAAGTGCCTGTTTTAATTCAGTTTTTTCAATCAAAAAGTTTAGCCAAAAACTGCCGTCAAATTTTAAATTGTGATAATAAACTACTGTGTTGTTTTTGAATTTTTTGAAGGCATTGAATGTATCAGAAATTGAAGAAAAAATTTGAACATCTTCACTCCAAAACGGGACTAAAGCTGACGCCCATACTTCGGTATATTCCTGACCTTCATAAACAGTTGTTTCAAAATCACCAACATAATATTGAGAATAGCGGATTTTGTTACTCATAAAATTCGTCCTTATATAATGCACTATTTTTACTAATAAGAGCATAAATATCTTTTCTTGCAGTTGCGTCAAAATCGGCTTCATATTCTGACGCTTCTATTTCACCAATAAATGCCGCTAAATAATCAATTGCACCTGCTCTTAGAGTTTCTTCATCACTTGCATACATCATTTGCCAATAAGCCGCTGTTGTTTCGTTTTTTGCCTGCTTATAATTTTCAATAATTTCGTGACCCCAACTTTCATAATATTCATTGATTAATTTTATCAATAAGTCTGCCGTTGCACGGTGCATTAATGTAGTTAAGTCTGCATTTACTGTATCAATAATTTCAAGGTCAATTCTTTCTTCGTATTCACCCTTTCTTTGTGCCCACGCTTTTTTTGACGCTTGTGAACGGTTTATAAATTCTCTTTCTTGCTTTTCCTGATATTCTTCTGTTGTAGCGTATTTTTCACCTGTTTTTGTGTAAGCTTCACCCAGTACATCATACTTACCCATTTTTGAAAGAGCTTTTAAATAATCTTTCGATATTCGAGAGGGGGCTTTTAAAAAATCTTCTGCAAATGTTAACCCCTGTTTTTCGGCATAATTAACCCACTTTTGCAAACGGTCAATTTGCTCTTGAAATGCCTTTTGATTTGGTGTCAAAAATATCACCTGCCTAATTGTTGAAAATTAAAGTCCACATATCGGGGAAATATGTGGACTTTTGGAGTATTAAATTTCTTCTACCTCTTCATTCTCGTCACCAAAGAAATCGTCAAGATTATTCTTTCTTTCTGTTGCTTCTATCCTTTCAACATTTTTTATCCAAAGGATAGGATAAATTCTCGTAGTATCAACATTAGCGTTCTCTCTTAGTACAACAATTGTACACGGCTCTGTTGGAACATTCTTTGCGGTGCGAACAAATCGAACATCAAGCTTTTTTCCACCCTTTCCAACTGTCTTAAAAGCGGTAAACTTATTACCGTTTTTCGCCGTAATTTCCTTGACCTCAATAATTTTAAATTTTACTTCATTTGCCATTGCTTTTTTACTCCTTTCAAATAATTAGTTTTCCTGTGTTGCGTGTGCGATAAAAGTTTCCTCTGACATTGCGTATTTCTTTGCCTCGTGGGTAAATGAAATAACATCAACAACCTTGACATTTGGCGGAACAATATCAGACCTTACACAAGCCTTGATAATATCACGCTTCTGTTTGAGGATATGAGGAAATGTAAAGGTCATTTCCTCCGCCTGCTTTGTGTCAACATTTACAGCAAGCACAGTCGCCACAGTAGTGCGGAAAGTTCTGTTAACCATTGGCTTTCTCATTTTTAGCACCCCCTTTCTTTTAGGTTACTTTAATTATACTACATTTATTTTGATTTGTCAATAGGTTTTAAAATATTTGAGTGTTAATTTTTTGTAAATAACATTTTGTAATTTTACAAGTTAATATATTCGGGTACGAGAATGTACTGTTAAATGGAAAATTTTTACGACGGGTAAACGGGTGCTAAAAAATGACGAAGTTGTGGTGCATACGGGACACCCCTTGAGTACATTGTACCTGCCTTT